>Ga0302326_10001751_pt1 | contig 54341 bp, 50 predicted proteins | sample Palsa_T0_3_FD_202264 | JGI IMG/M metagenome (GOLD analysis project Ga0302326, IMG submission 202264) | Peat permafrost microbial communities from Stordalen Mire near Abisko, Sweden - Palsa_T0_3 | ecosystem: Environmental > Terrestrial > Soil > Palsa > Peat permafrost | place: Sweden: Abisko...
GGGATTACGTCGAGTTCTACGTCGGCAACGCCAAACAAGCGGCGCATTATTATATGTCGGCATTCGGATTCGAGCAGATCGCCTACGCCGGCCCCGAAACCGGCATGCCGAATCGAGCGAGTTACTTACTCGAGCAAAACAAGCTGCGCTTCGTTCTCACGGCGAGTCTCGTGCCGGACGACGAGATCGCGCGGCACGTCGCGCTCCACGGCGACGGGATCAAAGATATCGCGATCCTCGTCGAGGACGCTCGCGCCGCCTTCGAGACGGCCGTGCGCGGCGGCGCGCGAGTGATTTCCGAGCCGGTCGAACTCGAAGACGCCCACGGCCGCATCGTGAAGGCGACCATCGCTACCTACGGCGACACCGTGCACTCGTTCATTCAGCGCGACGGCTACTCCGGAATCTTTGCACCGGGCTTCGTAGAGCAGCGCAAGACGATCGCGCACGCGGCAAAACCCGGCTTGCAGTTCATCGATCATTGCGTCGGTAACGTCGGGTGGGGCGAGATGGATGCGTGGGGCGATTTTTACGGCAAAGTTTTCGGCTTCTCGCAGCTGGTCTCGTTCGACGATAAGGACATCTCCACCGAGTACACCGCGCTGCGCTCGAAGGTCATGACCGACTCCCGGCATCGCGTGAAGTTCCCGATCAACGAGCCGGCGCAAGGGAAAAAGAAATCGCAGATCGAGGAGTACCTCGACTTCTATCGCGGCGCCGGCGTTCAGCATATGGCCATCCGCACCGACGATATTGCGGCGACGATCCGAGCCCTCAAGAGCAACGGCGTCGAGTTCCTCGACACGCCGGATTCGTACTACGAGATGCTCGCCGAGCGCGTCGGAGCGATCGACGAAGCGCTCGAAACGCTGCGCGACCTCGGCATCCTCGTCGACCGCGACGATATGGGGTACATGCTTCAAATTTTCACCAAGCCGCTGCAGGACCGCCCGACGGTCTTCTTCGAGATCATCCAGCGCAAGGGGAGCCTGTCGTTCGGCAAGGGCAACTTTAAAGCGCTCTTCGTCTCGATCGAGCGCGAACAGGAAAAGCGAGGCACGCTGTAGCTACCGGACTGGCGCTCGACCGCGCCCCCCTCCTCGATTGGTATCGCAGAAACCGCCGCCACACGGCGTCGCTCTTCGCATTGGTCAACGACGAGGCGTTTTACGATCGGCCGATTCCGCTGCGCCACCCGTTCGCGTTTTACGAAGGCCACATCCCCGCGTTCAGCTACCTCACGCTCAACCTGCGCGGACTCGGCGAGGCGTCGATCGAGCCGCGGCTCGAGCAGCTATTCCAACGCGGGATCGATCCAAGCAGCGTCGACGACGCTCGCAGGCATGAGCGCGCGGACTGGCCGGACCGCGCAGCGATCGCCGCGTTTGCCGCCCGCTGCGACGAGCGCGTCATGCGAGCGCTCGAGTCTGCGCCCATCGAGAACCCGAGCGTGCCGCGGCTCGTACGCGCGCAGGCCGCATATACGATGCTCGAGCACGAGGCGATGCATCAAGAAACGCTGATGTACATCCTGCACCAGCTCCCGTACGAGAACAAAGGCCGCGTTCCCGCGGAGCACCGCGACACCGTCGTCGCCGCATCGCAGCTGCGCCGAGTCGGCGCCGGCGTTGCGACGCTCGGCGCCGAGCCCGACGAGCTGATCTTCGGCTGGGATAACGAGTTTCGCCGCCGCGCAGTGGACGTCGCCGAGTTCGCGATCCAAACGTATCCGGTCACCAATGGCGACTGGCTGGCGTTCGTCGAGCAAGGCGGTCCCGTGCCCGAGTTTTGGAGCCTCCGCGCCGGCGAGCGCCGCCTGCGTCTGCAGTTCGAGGAGATCGCTCTGCCAAAATCCTGGCCGGTGTATGTGACGCATCGGCAAGCCGAAGCGTATGCCAAGTGGAAGGGCATGCGCCTTCCGACCGAGGCGGAGTACCACCGCGCGGCGTTCGGCACGCCGGCGGGCGAAGAGCGGCCGTTCCCTTGGGGCGACGAGGCGCCGTCGTCGCGCCACGGCAACTTCGGTTTCGACCGCTTCGACCCCGAGCCGGTCACCGCGCATCCGACGGGGACGAGCGCCTGGGGCGTCGCCGACCTCGTCGGCAACGGGTGGGAGTGGACGTCTACGATCTTCGAACCGTTCCCCGGCTTCGAGCCGATGGCATCGTATCCTCAATATTCGGCCGACTTCTTCGACGGCCGCCATTACGTCATGAAGGGCGCTTCGCCGGTAACTCCGCGCGAGCTGATCCGTCGCTCGCTCCGCAACTGGTTCTACGACGACTATCCCTACATGTACGCCAAGTTTCGCTGCGTAACGACATAACAGAACAGGAACGACGAATGCAAAAGACGCCCGTGACGGTCGCCTACGGCGACGGCATCGGACCAGAGATCATGACGGCCACGCTGCGAATTCTCGAGGCGGCGGGCGCTCGTCTCGCCCTGGAACGCATCGAGATCGGCGAATCCGTATACAACAAAGGCGTAAGCAACGGCATCGAGCCCGCCTCGTGGGAGTCGCTACGCCGCACGAAGGTCTTTCTCAAGGCGCCGATCACGACGCCGCAGGGCGGCGGATTCAAGAGCCTCAACGTGACCGTGCGCAAGACGCTCGCTATGTATGCGAACGTGCGTCCGTGCGCGTCGCTTCATCCGTACGTGGCGACCAAACATCCAAACATGGATATCGTCATCGTCCGCGAGAACGAGGAGGACGTCTACGGCGGCATCGAGCACCGCCAGACCAACCAGGTCGCACAGTGCCTCAAACTCATCTCACGACCCGGCAGCAAACGCATCATTCGCTACGCGTTCGAGTACGCGCGTGCGAACAAGCGCAAGAAAGTGACGTGCTTCACCAAAGACAACATCATGAAGATCACGGACGGCCTCTTCCATCGCACGTTCGAGGAGATCGCACTCGAGTATCCCGAGATCGAGCACGAGCACTGGATCGTGGATATTGGTGCGGCCAAGATGGCCGACACGCCGGAAGCCTTCGACGTGATCGTTATGCCGAATCTCTACGGCGACGTACTCTCCGACGTCGCCGCCCAAATCACGGGTTCCGTGGGCTTGGCGGGCTCCGCCAATATCGGCGATCACTGCTCGATGTTCGAGGCGATCCACGGGTCCGCGCCTCGCCGCGCGGGTCAGAACCTCGCCAACCCTTCGGGGCTCTTGCACGGTGCCATCCTCATGCTCGTGCACATCGGCCAGGCCGACGCCGCCGAGCGCGTCCATAACGCGTGGCTGCGCACGATCGAAGACGGCATCCACACCTACGACGTTTACACGGAAGGGACGTCGCGCGAGAAGGTCGGCACGAGTGAGTTCGCCGACGCCGTCATCGCGCGCTTGGGGCAAAAGCCCGCACATCTCAAGCCGGTCGAGTACGATAAGGAATCGAAAATGAATCTCGCGATTCGTCCGGCCGGAAAACCGCCGATGAAGATCCGGGCCGGGGTCGACATCTTCGTCGACCGGCGCGACGGCAATCCCGACCGCATCGCCGAGATCATGCAGCGCCTCAACGTACCGGGCGCCAAGCTGACGACGATCAGCAATCGCGGCACCAAGGTTTGGCCGAACGGGAATCCCGATACGTACTGGAGCGATCACTGGTCCTGCCGCTTCGAAGCCGACGGCGAACTCTTTACCGCCGAGCACGTCATCGGGCTGCTCGCGGCAGCCGATCGTGCGGGCTTCGACGTGATCAAGACCGAGGGGCTCTACACGTTCAACGGCGAGCGCGGCTATTCGCTCGCGCAGGGAGAGTAAGAGCGCCGCACCCGCCGCCATGAAAATCGCGAGCCTGCTCCCGAGCGCGACCGAGATTCTCTTTGCGATCGGGGCTGGCGGCGACGTCGTCGGCGTCACGCACGAATGCGATTATCCGCCCGGCGCCGCGACGCTTCCAAAGCTCACGTGGTCTTCCACGCCGGAGTCGGACGCGCCGCGTGAGATCGACCGTCACGTCCGCGCCGCGCTGCACGCGGGTTCGAGCCTGTACGGTCTCGACGCCGAACGACTCGAACGCCTCGCGCCGGATCTGATCGTGACGCAGGAGCTGTGCGCGGTGTGCGCGGTCTCGTTCGGAATCGTCGCGCGCGCGGTCCGTCGGCTGCAGAGCGATCCGCGCGTCGTTTCGCTCGAGCCGCGCTCGCTCGCCGATGTGTTCGCTACGATCGCGTTCTTGGGTGAGATCACCGGATACCGTGACGGCGCTGCCGCCGCTCTCTCCGATCTCGAGCGCCGCGTGGATCTGCTTCGCCGTCAATCCGGGTTGCGCGCCGCACGCCCGACGACGCTCGTCCTCGAATGGACCGACCCGCCGATGAGCGCGGGGCATTGGATTCCCGAACTGATCGAAATTGCCGGAGGCTCTCCGGTGCTTGCCAATCCGGGCGGCGATTCGCAGCGCCTAGAGTGGCCGGCGATCGCGGCCGCCGATCCCGAATGCGTCATCGTCGCACCGTGCGGCTTCGATCTCCCACGCACGCAACGTGCGATCGCGGCGCTGGATAAGGTCCCCGAATGGCTCGCGCTGCGGGCCTGCCGGGAGCGACGCGTGCTGGCGCTTGACGGCAACGCGTATCTGAGCCGCCCGGGTCCTCGTCTCGTCGACGCCGCGGAGATCGCGACCCGATGGTATACTAGCGGCGCGGAGTACGCTGGATGACCGCGCCCCGCGTGGGGTGAGGAAAGTCCGGGCTTCATACGGGCAGGGTGCAGGATAACGTCCTGTCGGGGCAACTCGAAGGAAAGTGCCACAGAAACATACCGCCTCAATGAATGGGGTGCACAATGGGGGCCCCAGCGGCCAAATGGGGCCCCCAAAATGCGCGAGCATTTTGGGGCAAGGGTGAAATCGTGAGGTAAGAGCTCACGGAGTGCCGCGGTGACGCGCGCTCGGGCAAACCCCACCTGAAGCAAGACCGCTCGATCATTGGACGGCCCGTCCGACCGAGCTATGTCGCACCGAGGCGCGCGGTAACGCGCGCCCCAGAGAGATGGTCATCGCCCATTCGTGGGTACAGAATCCGGCTTACAGGCGCACTCCGCAACTTGTGGGGTCGGACCGGCGTTGTAGCGAAGGACATGAACCGTATGACCATTCCGCAGTTCACGCCCGAAATGACCGTCGACGACGCATTCAAGCTGCACGCCGGTGCGCGCCGCGTGTTTGCCAAGTTCCATCTCGGCGGTTGCTCGAATTGTGCGATCAGCGAAACGCATACCATCGGCGCAATCAGCGACGACTACGGCATTCCGCTCCCGATGCTGCTCGAAAGCCTCAACGCGCTCTTCGATCAAGGAACGCTCTCGGTCGGTGACCGGGTCCGCATCCCCGACGAAATTCGCGCGCGCGTCCCGCAGCTCGCCGGGGTCCCGGACGTCGGCGAGATCACCGGCGCGGAGAGCGGCGCGTATACGGCCGACTTCGGCGACGTTCGCCTTCAGGGACTCGCCGAGGATTTCATCGCGGTCGAGCCCGGCTACGCCGCGAGCTAATCGAGCAGCGTCTTCCGCGCGCTAAAGCCCTCGTCGAGGCCGTGCCAGCAGGTAACGCGCGCCTCCCCCAGTTTCCAACACAGATAGGCCGGCTCGTCCTCGATCATCGACGGAAAGTCGATGAGCCCGAGGTCGATGTCCTTGACGACGCAGCCCATCGATTCGATCCGGTAAATCAAGCGGCCGATCTCGTGCTTGAGGTCGCCGAACTTCGGCTCCGGAAGCGCCGAACGCGCCGCAGCCAGGCGCGGCCGGTGCGGTTGGGCGTGGTGCAGGGCCGGGTCGGCTTCGAGCAGCTTGATCGCAAGCTCGCGCCGGCGCCTCAGCAGCTCCTCGACGAGCGGCTCGAGCTTCGGAATGAGGGCGTTGGCCCGTTCGGGCGAAAAGAGTTTCATCAATGAAATCGTTACGGATCGTCTTCGTCGCCGGGCTCTCCGGTGCGGGCTCGAGCCAGGCAATTAAGGCGTTCCAAGATTTGGGCTTTTACTCCATCGAACACCTGCCGCCGGTCGCACTTGAGGACGTTGTGCGGGCGCTGGAGTCGACGGACGTCCGCGACGTCGCCGTCGCCCTCGACCTACGCAGTGGCGGCGCGCTTGGAGATCCGTGCGCGGCGATCGAGCGCGTCGCTCGCGCGCACGCCGCGCGCGTGCTCTTTCTCGACGCCGCCGACGATTTGCTCGTCCGCCGCTTTAGCGAGACCCGCCGCCGCCACCCATTCTCCGACGCCGGCTCGGTTCGCGAAGCTATCGACCTGGATCGCCGAGCGCTCGCACCGTTGCGCGAACGCGCCGACGTCGTGCTCGATACCACCGATCTCACTCCCGGTAGCCTCAAAGAACGCATCGCCGCGGCGTTCCTTTCGGATCGGATCGCCCGCCTCACCACGGCGTTCGTCGCGTTCGGATTCAAGTACGGATTGCCGATCGATCTCGACCTGCTCTTCGACGTTCGCTTCCTGCGCAATCCGAACTACGACGATGCGCTCGCTCCTCAGACCGGTGAAGACGGTGCGGTCGGGCAATTTATCGAACAGGATCGCTCGCTCGAACCGTTCCTGGCGAAGGTCAGCGATTTGCTCGAGTATTTACTGCCGCGATATCTCGCCGAAGGCAAGACGCAATTGACGATCGGAATCGGCTGCACGGGCGGCCGCCACCGCTCCGTCTACGTCGCAAAGCGCTTGATGGACCGCTTTGAGGACGATCCTCGAATCGACGTCGCATTCGAGGCGCGCGACCTCGCGAGGGAGGCGTAGGTGCGCGAACGATTTGCCGGTTCGCTCGGGTGGCTTCTGCCCGGCGTCGGCCTCAAGCGCTGGATCCTGCTCGCGATCTTGGGCGTCGTCGTTCTGCTCGACGCGGCGACGCGCTGGTTTATCGCCGAAGGCACGGGCATTCACGTCAACGAGATCCTCGACGGCATCGTCGACGATTACTTTTCGCCTTCATACCTAACGTGGATGCTCGCGCTTGCCGGAACCGCCTTCGTCGTTGCCGGCGTGTCGATGTGGCTGCGAGCCGTTGTGGGGATCGCGCGCAGCCGGAGCCCCAAAGGGTTCCGCGAAGCGCTCGCGGGCCGGCGGCTGCAGCAAGGGTATAAGATCGTCGCGATCGGGGGCGGAACCGGCCTCTCGACGCTGCTGCGGGGCCTCAAGCGCCGCACCAGCAACCTCACCGCGATCGTCACCGTCAGCGACGACGGCGGCTCGTCGGGACGTTTGCAGAAAGAACTCGGCGTTCTACCGCCCGGCGATATCCGCAACTGCCTCGTCGCGCTCGCCGATGACGAGGCGCTCGTCACGGATTTGTTCCGCTATCGCTTCACCGAAGGCGCCGGCCTCAGCGGACACTCCTTCGGCAACCTCTTTCTCGCGGCGATGTCGGGCATCACCGGCAACTTCGATCGGGCGATCAAGGAATCGAGCCGCGTGCTCAACATCGTCGGACGCGTGCTGCCGTCGACGCTCGGCGTCGTGCAGCTTTGCGGCGAACTCGCCGACGGTACGATCGTACGCGGCGAATCGAACATTTCGTCCGCGGGTAAACCCATCAAACGCGTGTTCTTCGATCCGCCCGCCGCGGCGCCGCTCGACGAAGTGATCGCCGCGATCCGCGATGCCGACGCCATCGTGCTCGGCCCAGGATCGCTGTATACGTCGGTCGCGCCGAACTTCTTGGTGAGCCGCATCGCCCGCGAAGTCGCCCACGCGAATGCCGTCAAAATCTACGTCTGCAACGTGATGACGCAGCCCGGCGAAACCGATGCCATGACGGCCGCCGATCACGTCGAAGCCCTGCTCGCCAACGCGCGCGAACGCGTCTGCGACTACGTAATCGTCAACGACGAACCGCCGTCGCGTCTGCTCGGCGCATACGCGCAGGAGGGGCAAGTGCCGGTCGAGCCCGACGTCGAGCGGATTGCCGCGCTCGGACTGCAGCCGGTTCGCGCAGCGGTCATCGGCGAAACCGAAACCGTCCGGCACGACCCGGAGAAACTGGCCGGCGTCGTCTTGGGCATCGTCGATCGTACCGTCGCCAATCGCGCGACGCTGGTGAAGCCCGCGAGCGCCTACCGGCGGACGCCCGCGCTCGGCTAGTTGATTATGGCCCCGGCGCCTGCGCCAGTGTGAGATTCAGCGCGAAGGGCTTGCCCGGCTCCACGTTCGTCGTAGACGAGACCGGCTGATATCCTTTCGCCTGCACCGCATAATCTGCGATTCCGCTCGGCACGCGATCGATAGAGAAATGACCGGCCGCATCCGTCGTCGCGGTCAGCACCGTATCGATCGTAATGGTGGCACCGGCAATCGGCGCGTTGGTCGACGCGTCGACGATGACGCCGGTGACCGTCGCGAAGCCCGATGCCGGCGGAAGCGAATCCGAATTACATCCCGTGACGCAGGCGAGCAATGCCGCGACCAGCGCGAACGCGCTGCCATACCGTTTCATAGGCGAACTTCTTCGGCACGCCGAAGCCGCCGCTCCTATGGCTAGCCCCGCTCCATCTCGCACCCGCATCACCTATTGCGAGAACGCGCTCGCAGCGGTGGGCCGGACGCCGCTCGTGAAACTCAATAAGGTCGTCGACGGCGCGGAGTGCCTGGTCCTCGCCAAGGTCGAGTACATGAATCCCGGCGGCAGCGTGAAAGACCGCCCGGCGGTCGCGATGCTCGACGCGGCGGAGCGACAGGGCTTGCTCAAGCCCGGCGGCACGATCGTCGAACCGACCAGCGGGAATACCGGAACGGGCCTGGCGATGGCGGCGGCCATTCGGGGCTACCGCTGCATCTTGGTGATGCCCGACAAAATGTCGCGCGAGAAGATCGACTTGCTGCGCGCGTATGGGGCCGACGTCGTGATCACGCCGACGAACGTCCCGGCCGACTCGCCCGAATCGTATTACGGAGTCGCCAACCGCCTGGCGTCGGAGATTCCCGGCGCGTTTCAGCCAAATCAGTTTCACAATCACTTCAACCCCGACGCGCACTATCACACGACCGGTCCCGAGATTTGGGAGGCCACGTCGGGTGAAATCACTCATTTCGTCGCCGGCCTGGGCACCGGCGGAACGATCTCCGGGAGCGCGCGCTTTCTCAAGGAAAAGAATCCGTCGATCCACGTCGTGGGCGCCGATCCCGAAGGCTCGATCTACTCGGGCGATATCCCGCGCTCGTACGCGGTTGAAGGCATCGGCATGAATTATCTGCCCGAAACGGTGGATCTGCGCGTGATCGACGAGATGGTTCGCGTCTCCGATCGGGATTCGTTCCTCATGGCGCGGCGCATTACACGCGAGGAAGGCCTGCTCGTCGGCGGTTCTTCGGGCACGGCCGCCGTCGCGGCGGTACGACTCGCCAAAACGCTCCCGGCCGATGCGATCGTCGTCGTGATCCTGCCCGACTCCGGGCGCGGCTACATGTCGAAGATCTTCAACGACGACTGGATGATCGCCAACGGCTTCTTGGCCGATTCAAAACGCCGCGCGACGGTGGGCGACGTGCTCCGCAGCAAGGCGCCGCTGCCGCCGATGATCACGGTCGCACACGACGACACGGTCAAGACCGCGCTCGATTTGCTTCGCCGCTACGAAATTTCGCAGGTACCCGTGATGCGCGGACAAGAGCAGGTCGGCAGCGTCAACGACATCGGCGTGATGCAGAGCGTTTTCGACCACGCCGACATTCTGCACCAGCCCGTCAGCGAAGTGATGGGACGCCCGTTTCCCTCGCTCGAGCAATCCGACGAGATCGAACGCGCCTACAAAATGCTCACGCTCGCCAACCCGGCGGTCGTCGTCACCGACGACGGCGAGCCGATCGGGGTGCTCGCGCGCCAGGATATCATCAGCTTCCTTTCGACCAGCTCCGACGTCGTCCGAAAGTAGCGACCGATGCGTTTCTCAACCAAGGCGATTCACGTCGGCCAGGAGCCCGATCCCGCTACGGGCGCGACGATCGTTCCGATTTACCAGACGTCGACGTACACTCAAACGCGCGTCGGCGAACACAAAGGCTTCGACTATAGCCGCACGATCAACCCTACGCGCCTCGCGCTGGAGCGGCAGCTCGCGTCGCTGGAGGGTGCGCGCTACGGCAGCGCGTTCTCGAGCGGGATGGCGGCGACGAACGCCGTGCTCGGCCTGCTTTCATCGGGCGACCACGTCGTCGTCAGCGACGACCTGTACGGCGGGACCTATCGCCTCTTCGCCAAGGTGCTCGAGCGCGGCGGCCTCTCGTTCACCTACGTCGACATGAGCGATCCGAATCACGTGCGCACGGCGGTGCGGCCCACGACGAAGATGTTTTGGATTGAGACGCCGACCAACCCACTGCTTAAACTGGTGGATATCGCCGCCATCGCGTCGCTTCGCCGGGACGACCAAATCGTCGCCGTCGACAATACGTTTGCCACGCCGTTCTTTCAGCAACCGCTATCGCTGGGCGCGCAGATCGTCGTCCATTCGACCACAAAGTATATCGGCGGCCACAGCGACGTCGTCGGCGGCATCGCGATCACCGACGACCACGAGCTGCACGCGCGTATTGCGTTTCAACAGAACGCCGCGGGCGGCATTCCCGGTCCTCAGGATGCCTGGTTGACGATGCGCGGCGCGAAGACGCTCGCGCTTCGCATGCGCGAGCACGCGCGCAACGCGCAAGCCGTGGCCGAGTTTCTCGCCGCGCGCGACGACGTCGCGCGCGTGAACTATCCCGGGTTGCCGACGCATCCCCAGCATGCCCTTGCCAAACGCCAAATGAGCGGCTTTGGCGGCATGCTTTCGTTCGAGCTGGACGGTCCGGACGCGCGTACGTTTGAGTTCGCTAGCCGGTTACGCTATTTCAGCCTCGCGGAGAGCCTCGGCGGCGTCGAATCGCTGATCTGCCACCCGGGGCGAATGACGCACGGCTCGATTCCGCGCGAGGAGCGCGAGCGCCGCGGCGTCAGCGACCGGCTCTTGCGCCTATCGGTCGGGATCGAAGATATCGAGGATCTGCTCGAGGATCTTGCCGACGCGCTCGACGCTACGGCTGGTATAAGGGATAACGCACTGCCGTCGCCTGTTTGAGCACCGCTTTGGCTTCGTCGGGCCCCGAGTCGCCCATGCGCGCCGTTTCCGAGAGCACGACGCCGCGCTGACCGTCGGCCCAAACGATCGCATACTCCTTGCGCGCATCGAAACCGCTGCCGTAGGCGACCTCCACGAAGTACGCCGGCATGCCGTTGAGGAGCGCCATCGGCGTCTTGTTGCGAATCAGCGTGCCATCCTGACCGCTATGCGTTTGGCTCTCGAACTGCCCTTCCCATTGATCGGGCGGCCCGGTGTACGCCTCCATCGAGAGCGTGATCGTGCGCGCATCCTCTTTGCCGGGATGCAAGACCCAGGCGGCAACCGGCTGCAAGTCCTCACCGAGCTCGTTGAGCGCGACCGCCTGCCGGTTGATCAGCACCGCATCGGGCGGCGCGGTGAACGTCATTCCCGGATCGGAATACGAGTGGGGGTCCGGAGTCGGCGTCGGCTCGGACACCTGCGCGAAACCCGGAACGCTCGTCAGTGCGAACGCCGCCAGGACAAGCAACGTCGTCCTCTTCTTCATTCTTCGTCCAGAGCGCCGGCCAGCGCCGGCAGAGAGATTTCGTATCGGTAGCCGACGTTGCGGTGGTCGTCGTCGAATTCCTCGTGGCGTACCGTCAAACCGAGCTCGCGGATGCGCGCGGCGACGACGCGCGAGCCGATATCGAGATTGTACTCGTCGCGGCGGCCGCAATCCAGGTATCGCAAGCGGAGCCGCGCGAGCGCTTCCTTTCCTGCGGCGACGCGCTCGGCGGGGTCGAACGCCAGCCATCGGGCAAAGACGTCCTCGCGCAACTCGCCGCCGGCTCGCTCGAAGGGCAGATCGAGATCGAACGCCGTCGCGCTGCGTGGCGAATAAGCCGCCGCGTAGGCCAGCATCTCCATCGTGGTATACTCCGCCCCGCTGTGTTTGGGCTTTCGCTCGAACGCCTCAACGTATGCCGCAATATCGAATCCAACCGATTCGAGCCCCCGCTGGACCGTCGCGAACGCCGGGATATGGGCGTACCGAAAGTACGAGTCGCCGCTATGCGATGCAAACGCGGCAAACACTCCCGGATGCTCGAGCACGAGGTGCATCGCGCCGAAGCCGCCCGACGATTTGCCGAGCACCGCCCGCCCGCCTTCGCGAGCAATTGTCCGATAGGTGCGGTCGACGTGTCCGACCACGTCGCGCACCGTATACGTCGCATACGCGCCGTTATGAATCGAATCGACGTACTGCGAGCCGCCCAATCGCGTAAACCCGTCGACCGGGACGATCAGCACCGGCGGCATCCGGCGCTCGCGTATCAGGCGATCCGCCCATTGCACGACGTTGGTCTCCCAGGGGCGCGACGAGACCAGCGCGGCGACGTCGCCGGTGTAACCGTGCAGAACGTAGAGCACCGGATACCGTTGGGAGCCTTCCGCATCGTATCCAGGCGGCAGATACACGGGAACCGGGCGCGTCGAGGGATCGCCAAGCGGGTTGTCGCGCAGCGCTTCGCTCTCGATGAAATCAATCCGAAGGTCGCCGTCCAGCTTGAGGAGGCGCGCCATCTCAGAGCGCTGCTGCATGGCGCCGAGGTTCGTCGCACGAAGTGCGTTCAACCTTGAGCCGGCTAAAACGCGCAATCGACCTGCGAGGGGCTGTGGCGATCAACGTGATTACGATGATCGGGATCGGCCCGCTGGTAACGATCCCACTCGTTATCGCTGCTCTTGGAGGCACGTTGGCGCTCGCCGGCTGGATTGCGGGCGCGATCGTAGCGCTCTGCGATGGTTTGGTTTGGGCCGAACTCTCGTCGCGTTACCCCGGATCGGGCGGGACGTACGTCTACTTACGCAACGTCTTCGGTCCCGACCGGCTTGGCAAGGCACTTGCGTTCCTCTTCAACTGGCAGTTTCTTTTGGCCGCACCATGCCTGCTCGCAAGCGGTTACATCGGATTTGCGAACTACGCCGCCTATCTCTACCCCGCCTTGGGATCGAACGCCGCCGCCCACGACGCGGTTGCCGTCGGCATCGGCCTCCTCACGCTGCTGCTGCTCTACCGGCGCACGGCAAAGGTAGCCGCGCTCGGTGCCATACTTGCCGGTGCCGCGATCCTCACGATCGCACTCGTTGCCGCCGCCGGGCTCGCGCATGCCCGCATCCATCTCGCCCATGCTCCGGCGACGTTCGGGCTTGGGACCGGGTTCTTGGCGGGCTTTGGGAGCGCGCTCTACATCACGCTCTACGATTACGCCGGCTACTCCGACGCCGCGCTCGTTGGCGATGAAGTAGAGCGACCCGAACGGACGATTCCGCTCGCGATCGTCCTTTCGATCCTCATCGTCGCGGCGCTCTATATCGCGCTGCAGATCGGCGTGCTCGCCGCCGTGCCGTGGCAGTCGCTGCTCGACGCACACCATCAGCCCACCGCGCAGGCGCAATACGTGGGCGCGCTCGTTGTGGAGCACGCCTGGGGCCGTGCTGCGGCGCTTGCCGTCACGGGGCTCGTTTTGATTACCGCCTTTGCCTCGCTCTACGGCAACCTCTTCGGCTTCTCGCGCATCGCGTTCGCGGCCGCGCGGGACAACGCGTTTCTGCCGGCCTTTGCGCGCATCCATCCGCGCAAGGAGATCCCCCACGTCGCGCTCGTTGCAATCGGTGCGCTCTCGCTGGTCGCGAGCTTCTTCACGCTCGACCAAGTGATCGCTTTTCTCACCGCGGGCATCGTGCTGATCCAAGCGGTCGCGCAAATCGTCGCGCTCGGCGTCGTGCGTGCGCGCCGCGCCCACGCGCCGTTCCGGATGCCGCTGTATCCGTTGCCCGCGCTGGTCGCGCTCGCTGGCTGGATCTGGGCCTTCCTCGCGTCGGGCAGCGCCGCCATCGCGCTCGGCGTCGGATGGCTCCTCTGCGGCGCGATCGTCTACGCGTTCGTCGCTCGCAGGCAGCGCTGGTGGCCCTTTGCCCTCGCGTGCGTTGCCGCGGGGGCACTTGCACTCTCGGCGCCCGCGAGGGCAACCGCTGCCCCGTCGCAGTGGGCGGCGTGGCAAACCTCGCGCATCGCAACGGACCGCGGGTATCCGGTCTTCACCGTCGACGGCAAGCCCTTCTTCATCTACGGCGCGGCGTTCTTCTACGAACGCATTCCCCGCGCGCGGTGGCGCGACGCGCTCCTGGCCTATCGCGATCTCGGCATCAACACGATCGATCTCTACGTGATCTGGAATTGGCACGAACCCGCCGACGGCAGGTTCGATTTTACCGGCGCGACCGATCCGCAGCGCGACCTCGCCGGACTGCTCGCTTTGACGCACCAACTCGGCTTCAAGATCGTCCTCCGACCGGGGCCCGTGATCCGCAACGAGTGGCGCAACGGCGGCTATCCGGCCTGGCTGCTCGAGCGCGCCGAGTACGACATGCCACTGCACGACGTTCTCGAAGGACGCTATCCGGCGACGGCGACGCTGCAGAACGCGCGCGCCGACGACGCCGCCGCGCAGTGGCTGCGCAATCCAACGCACCTGCACTACGCTTCGCAGTGGATTCGCTCCGCGCTCGATGCGGTGGCGCCGTACTCGCGCGACGTCATCGCCATCGCGCTCGACGACGATCAAGGCGCGTACCTCGATAACGACACGTGGCCCGCGCCGCATTGGCACGCCTACATCGGGTGGCTGCGCAGCGTCGTGCGCTCGGCGGCCGGTCCACGCGTGCCGGTTTTCGTGAACACCTACGAGATGAAAGTGCCGGCGGCGTCCCCCGCATGGGCCTGGGGCAACTGGTATCAAGGCGGAGAATCCGAAATCGGTTCACACGACTTAGCCGATCTCGACTTCGCAACCGGACTACTGCAGACGCAAGCCGGCTTTCCGGTCATGCAGTCGGAGTTTCAGGCGGGCTGGTTTCAAAGCGCCGACGAGGGAGCGCCGCGACCAAGCGATCCGGCGAACACCACCATTGCGTTGCACGAGCTGTTGCGCGACGGCGTGCACGGCGTCGTGAACTTTCCGCTGCAAGACACGATCTATCCCGACGGCTGGGAAGCGCCTTGGGCAAACTGGTCCTACGCATGGGGCGCGGCGTTGAACGTCGATCTCGGCGCATCGGCCCGCTATGCGCCGACGGCCGCGGTCGGCGCAATGCTGCGGCGGTACGGCGCGCTGCTTGCGCGCACGCACGTCGTTAACGACGCCGCGATCGTCTGGCCGCCGAGCCTTTTTACGCCAAAAACGCTGGGTAACGCCGACTTCGCCGCCTTTGCCGACGCCACGATCGCCATGCAGCGCGCCTGCGCCACGCGCGGCCTCACCTGTACGCTCGTCGATCTCAAACCATTCGATCCACGCTCGCCCCCGCACGAAACGCCGTTACTGCTCCCAATCGTCATCACGCCTATGCTCGACGCGAAAATGGAGCCCTGGGCACGCGCGCGCATCGCCGCACTGCGTCGCTCGGGCGATCTTCTTCGCGACGCGTCCGCCGTGCATGCGCGTACCGGTGTGATGACGCCCGGCGTAACGCTGCTGCGCGCCGATGACGACTCGTACGGCTTCATCGCCGCCATCAATCCGAGCGACGAAGCACGCACGCTTGGCCCGTTTCGCATCCCGTTGCGGCGGCGCAGCGTCATCCTGCCGGCGTTTCGGCTCGCCGCGCGCGACGGCACGCTCGTTCCCATTGGGCTTCCGATGCCCGGGTTGCGCATCACCGCGTCGCCTTCGGCCGTATCGCCGCCGGGCTTCGCGCCGCCGGTGACGTCGCTGATACAAACCGACGGCATCACGGTTGCGTTCGGCGCCAACGCCGGCGCACGCATCGCGGTCTTCGACGCCGGAACGGGCAACGTTGCGACGGGAATCGGGCTATTGCGCGATGCGGTCGACCCGGAGTCGTCACCCTCGTCTCGCGATTACATCGCCGCGTATACGCACCCGATTCTGGCCGGTACGTTCAACCGTGCGTACGATTGCGTCGGCACGGTCGGCGACAACACGTTTGTGACGACGTGCACCTACGAGGCGCCCGATCTCCCGCGCGGTGGCGCCCGCTTCTCTCGCCGGTACGCTATCGAAAATGGCGCGCTCGTCGTATCTGAGGAGTTCGAGCCGCACGACTCCTTGTCAACCGCCCGGCTCAAAAGCATCTCAGGCTTCGCGTTCGCGCCCGGCGATACGCTGCTCGTCTCTTCCGATGCGAACGCACTCGGAATGCTCCACGGCACCCGCTTCACGACCCTCCGCTGGCGCTCCCGTGACGTCGCGCGCGTCGTGACGCGCCAAACGCGCGGCGCGCAAATCGTGACGCTCGTCTTCGCCCGCCGCACGATCGAGCTGCGCCTAGCCATTACCACTGCTTCAGACCCCGCCGAGGCGCGCCGCCTGCTCGACGCGAAAAGCCCCTAGCCCACTTGGGGGAAGTGGCGGAATGGCAGACGCAGCCGCCTCAAAAGCGGCCGAGGCAACTCATGTGGGTTCGACTCCCACCTTCCCCACCAGGGTGTACTAAAGCATACTCCCGCCGCGCACGCCGGCGTTGCTATAGTAAGCGTTGAGAGGAGTACCACAATATGAAGCCGAGCACGGCCCAAATCGGATTGCGGTCCTAGGAATGCTTGCCGTCGGTTTCACGGCCGCGCTCTCGAGCGTTGCGATCGTGCGCCGAGCGGCCCGCCGCCCGAGGGAGTAAAGTTTTCAACTGTTCTCTGCCGAGCAACGGCTGCGTTTCGAGCACGAACTCCGGCGCGAATGGCTACGGGCTCTACGGTACGACGACGAGCGGCTACGGCGTGTGCGGCACGGCATCGACCGGCGCGGGAGTCAGCGGCACTTCGACGGGATACAACGGCGTCAACGGCATTACGTCATTCAATGCAACAAGCTCTGCGGTCGCCGGCGTCGCCGGCTATAGCACGACAAGCTCGCGCTCAGGATATGGTGTTTACGGCGAGTCATTCGGCGGCGGTTTGGGCGTCGACGGAGTCTCGCAGAGCGGATATGGAATCGAAGGCTATACCCCAGGAGCCTACAGCGTCGGTGTGGCTGGCATCGCCCCCTCCAGCATAGGAGTCAGCGGCGAGGGCGAGTACGGCCTTGAGGCCATTGGAGAAGGCACCGGAACCAAATCGGCGATCCTCGGCTACTCTTTCGCGGGAGGCTATCTTTTGTGGCTCCAGTCCGAGGCGGCGGGCTCCCCGTATTGCACCGTCGACGGCGTCGCGGACCTATACTGCACTGGAAGCATCACAAGCGGTCAGGCCGCACGCACCCGCCACGTCACTGCCGGCGGTCAACATGTCGCCGCCTTTGCCGACGAATCCACCTCTCAAACGATCGAAGACATGGGCGAAGCCCGACTCTACGATGGCGTCGTGAACGTGCTGCTGTCGAGCGACTTTGCTTCGGTCATAGATCGTAGTGCGAGCTATCTCGTCTTCTTGACGCCGCAAGGCGACACGCGCGGCATCTACGTCAGCGCCAAGACATCGGCGGGATTTCAGGTGCGAAACCGAGCACGGCCGGTCGAACCTCACGTTCGACTATCGCGTCGTGGCAAAGCCCCTAGACGGATCGAACGATCGTTTACCGCTCGTTCGTTTGCACCGGCCGCATCCGCCGCTTCACACCAACCCGTCGCCGATGGTTCCGCTGCGCCGATAAGTGTAGCAACCGGACGGGAGCGAGCGGGAGTACGATTCGACGCCGGCGCTTATCGGGCGGACCTGCGGCACGCCGCGCACCGGCCCTCGAACGTTACCCGCTCCCTTTCGATCTGGAGTCCGTGGTCTCGCGCGAGCGCGTTGATCGTGCGCGCCGGAATCGCGTACTCCACGTCTTCGATCTCGCCGCACTTGCTGCAGCGAAAGTGCGCGTGGTGCGGGCCTACCGGCTCGTAGCTCGCCGATTCCACGCCGGGCACGTAGAGCTCTGAGACCAAACCGAGATCGCGCAAGCGCTGGAGACCGCGATACACGGTCGAGAATCCGATGCCGGGCCGCCGCTTGACGGCCTTCGCGTAGATCTCCGAGGGCGTGAGATGACGGCCGAGCCCGCTCGCTTCGACGATGTCGTAGAGCAGTTGATAGTTTTTCGGCAGCGACGACGCCATGTTCAGCGCATTATACCCTATTGACGACCGCAGTCGGCGGCAGTATCCTCCCCAATGTGAGAGTGACAGTCACTTTCAGAATATTTCCTCGTCGGCGGCCCACGCCCTTGCGGAAGAGTTCACCGCGCTGACGAAGAGCGTCGCCTCAAGATATCACTCACCTTATCGAATCGGAGAAGAGCACGAGATGGAAAACACGATCGTCGAGCTGTCGGAAGCCGAGCAGGGCTGTCCCGTACGCCACGTCCCCCTCCGGCCCCGGGCGAACATCGATTGGTTCCCCGAGCTATTGGACCTGTCGCCGCTTCACCGCCCCTCGGCGCTCTCGGATCCGATGGGACCGGATTTTAACTACGCGCGCGAGTTCAACAGCCTCGACCTCAAGGCGGTCAAGGCAGATCTCTTCGCCTTAATGACCACGTCGCAAGAGTGGTGGCCCGCCGATTACGGGCACTACGGACCGCTCTTCATCCGCATGGCCTGGCACAGCGCGGGGACCTACCGCATCGGCGACGGCCGCGGCGGCGCGGGATCGGGCGATCAGCGCTTCGCCCCGCTCAACAGTTGGCCGGACAACGCGAACCTCGATAAGGCGCGCCTTCTTCTCTGGCCGATCAAGCAAAAGTACGGCCGGAAGATCTCGTGGGCGGATCTGATGATCCTGGCCGGCAACTGTGCGCTCGAGTCGATGGGTTTCAAGACCTACGGCTTTGCCGGCGGGCGCGTCGACGCGTGGGAGCCGGACGAGAACATCTACTGGGGTCCGGAAGACACCTGGCTCGACGATCGGCGCTACACGGGCGAGCGCGATCTCGAGCAGCCGCTTGCGGCCGTGCAGATGGGTCTGATTTACGTGAATCCCGAGGGTCCCAACGGCAAACCCGATCCGCTCGCTGCGGCGCACGACATTCGCGAGACGTTCGGCCGCATGGCGATGAACGATGAGGAGACCGTCGCGCTTATTGCCGGCGGCCACACGTTCGGCAAGGCACACGGAGCCGCCGATCCCAGCCAGTACGTCGGCCTCGCCCCGGCCGGCGCCGGCATCGAAGAGCAAAACCTCGGCTGGCGCAACACCTTTGGCAGCGGCAACGGCGACGCGACGATCACGAGCGGCCTCGAGGGCGCCTGGACGTCTTCACCCACGAAGTGGAGCGGCGAGTATTTCCACAACCTGTTCCACTATGAGTGGGAGTTGACCAAGAGTCCCGCCGGCGGCTCGCAATGGACGCCGAAGAACGGCGGCGGCAACGGTACGGTTCCTGACGCGCACGATCCGTCGAAGAAACACGCGCCGATCATGTTCACGACGGACCTCGCGCTGAAGACCGATCCGATCTACGCGCCGATCTCAAAGCGCTTCCATGACGACCCGCAAGCCTTTGCCGACGCCTTTGCCAAAGCGTGGTACAAGCTGACGCACCGCGATATGGGCCCAATTTCGCGGTATCTCGGTCCCGAGGTGCCCGCCGAGCCGCAGCTCTGGCAAGATCCGCTGCCCGCGGTCGACCATCCGCTGATCGACGCAAACGACATCGCGACGCTCAAGAGCCGCATTCTCGACTCGGGCCTCACGGTGTCTCAGTTGGTTTCAACTGCATGGGCCTCCGCATCGACCTTCCGCGGCACCGATAAGCGCGGCGGCGCGAACGGCGCGCGGATTCGGCTCGCGCCGCAAAAGGACTGGGCGGTCAATCAGCCCGCCGAGCTGGCAAAGGTTCTGCAAGCGCTGGAAAAGGTTCGGGCGGACTTCAACGCGTCGCTCTCCGGCGGCAAAAAGGTCTCGCTCGCCGACGTCATCGTTCTCGGCGGCTGCACCGCGATCGAGAAGGCCGCGAAGGATGCGGGACACGAGGTCACGGTAGGCTTTGCGCCCGGTCGCACTGATGCGACACAGGAAGAGACCGACGTTCATTCCTTTGCCGTCCTCGAACCGACCGCCGACGGATTCCGAAACTATCTCGGCAACCGGCATTCACGCTCGCCCGAGCAGCGTCTCCTCGATCGTGCGCAGCTCCTCACGCTTAGCGCTCCGGAGATGACCGCTCTCGTCGGCGGCCTACGCGTTCTCGGTGCGAATGCCGGAGGGTCGAAGCACGGCGTCTTCACGAAGCGTCCGGGCGCGCTGACGAACGATTTCTTCGTCAACCTGCTGGACATGGCAACGAAGTGGCAGCCCGCGGGCAGCGATTTCACGTATGAGGGTCGCGACCGGCACACCGGCGAGGTCACGTGGACCGGCACCAACTACGATCTCATCTTCGGCTCGAACTCACAGCTGCGCGCGATCGCCGAGGTCTATGCCGTCGAGGGCGATCACTTCGTACGCGATTTCGTCGCGGCGTGGGAGAAGCTGATGAACCTCGACCGGTTCGATCTTGCGGTGACGGCCTAGCCGTATTTTGCAACGAGCCGCTGCGCGTACCACGCGGGCCACGGTTGGGCCGGGCTCGCAGTCGCGTACTGCTCGTCCAGCTCGACGAGATCGCGCGTCAGATGACTGCGAACGGGCCGGCGGCTCAGCAGCTGGGGCAGGTTAGAATGCGCGAGCAGCCAGTCGGAGTAGAACGTGGCCCAGTCTTCATCGCTGCCGTCGGTGTCGGCGAAGACGAGGTGGTGCACCTCACCTACCTGCTGTAGGAGCGCGGCGATCGTTTCGGCTGCATCGGTCATGACAACCCTCCTCTCGCCGCGCGGTTTCGTTCTCTATGCGCTTTGCTCCGCTTGGAACTCAAGGGGTGAAGCGTTACATTGCCGAGTTGGGATCGATTGTAAAGTCGTACTGCTGCGTTTGGTCCGCGTACACGCTGTTGCCGACGAAGGACTCGGTTGAATAGCCTTCTTTCTGTGCGGTAACCGTGTAGTCGTCGGGTTGAAGCGAGAACGCGATGTAATGGCCGTGCACGTCGGTCGTCGTCGTCAAGCTTTGTGATGGCGAGTCGATACGCAACCGAACGCCGGCAACCGGCGCGCCGCTTTTTGCATCGGTGATTACGCCCGCGATACCGCCGAGCGTACCGGCGCGTGCGAAGCTTGCTTGAAGTGCGAGTGCCGCAATCACGGCGAGAAGTATCAGGGGACGTCGGAAGATCGATAGTTTTCTCATAGTGATCGTAGCGTGCGCCACGATCGTCCTGCATGCAATAAAAACGCCATCAAAGGTGCCGGGGCGATTCCTTTTGATGTACGTTTGAATGCAAGGGCGGAACGTGAATGCAAGGGCGGAACGAAGCAAGTCGGCGTCCGACGCCGGCGGGGCCGACGCGAGGGAACTAGCCAATCGGTCACCCTCTCGAAGGAATTGAGGGAAACCCGCGTAGTAAACGAGGCCTAGTCAGGTCGCCCACAGGTTTCCTTTTAAGGAGAGCGCTCATGGGTCGTATTTTCTCCCCTCACGGGTCGTTTGCGGTCGCCGCCGCGGTGCTGCTGCTCTCCGGCTGCAACGGGGCCGGCGCCCAGGCCGGATTGCCGGGCGCTGCGGAGGCCGGGGGTGATCGCCCCTTCGCGCAGCGTCATCCGAGCTCGAGCGGCCTGATCCAGCACGTCGTCGTGATCATTCAGGAGAATCGGAGCTTCAACAACCTCTTCATGGGTTATCCGGGCGCCACAACGTCGACCTACGGGTACAACACCAAGAAGCAGCAGATTCCCCTTCAGCCGGTGACGCTCGCGACCACCTGGGATCTCCAGCACGATGCTACCGGCTTCGTCAAATCGTGTCACGGAACCGGAAGCATTCCCGGCACGAACTGCCGCATGACCGGCTTCGACAAGCAGAAGTGGACGTGCGGAACCGCCTCGGGCCCGCCGTGCCCGAACCAAAATCCGCCGTACAGCTACGTTCCAGAGTCGGAAGTCCAGCCGTACTGGGACATGGCCAATCAGTACGTGCTCGCCGACCAAATGTTCGCGTCGGATTTCGACACGAGCAGTTTCATGTCGCACCAATACATCATCGCCGGCGTCAATCCGAACGCATCGGTGAACTATCCGGCCGGCGCGTGGGGATGCCCCGGCGGGCCGCCCGATTCGATCCCCGTCCTCGGCGCCAACCGCCAATTTCCCGACGGCACCGAAGTACCGTGCTGGGACCCAACGACGCTCGGCGATGAGCTCGACGGCGCGGGACTGCCCTGGGCCTTTTACGCCGCCGCCCTAAAAAAGACGTATGGCAGTTTCAACTGCGGCGGCAGCGGGATTCAACCCGACGCCTCAAAGGGGCGCGTCGGCATCTGGAGCGCGTATCAGGCGATCAAGCACATCTGCTACGGGCCGGACTGGAACGCCGATGTGATCTCGCCGAGTTCGCAGTTCCTCACCGATATCGGCAACGGCAAGCTGCGGACGGTCACGTGGATCACGCCGACCTATGCCAACTCCGATCACGGCGGCTCCGGTTCCAAGACCGGACCGTCGTGGGTCACTTCCCTCGTAAATGCAGTCGGCGAATCCCAGTTTTGGAACACCACGGCGATCTTCATCTTCTGGGATGACTCCGGCGGCTGGTACGACCCCGTTGCGCCGGCCTACGTCGATAACGACGGTTTGGGCTTCCGGCTACCGCTGCTGATCATTTCGCCGTATGCCAAGGAAGGCTACGTCTCGCACGTTCCGTACGAGCATGGCAGCATCTTGCGTTTTATCGAAGACCAGTTCAACCTTGGCCGTCTCGGCGCCAGCGACAAACGCGCCAACTCGCCGGAAGCCGACTGCTTCGATTTTTCAGCGCCGCCGCGGCAGTTCGTGCCGATCACGTCGCAATACGGGCGCGATTATTTCCTCCATCAAACCGAGGATACGCGACCGCCGGATACCGAGTAACGATCAGTTGACGTCGGGCACCCGCCGATCGTCGGTTTGGTGCAAGAAGTAATCCTTGTGCAGGGGCGCATCGAACGGAACGAACTTGCGCGGCGGTGCCGAAAAATCAAAAGCATCCCCTTCGGGTGAGTTCGCGCGGGAATCGCTTGCAGCGAGCCGCCCGAGACCGAACTGATCCTCGATGAACTTGAGGATGCTGCCATGCTCGTACGCAACGTGCGAGACGTAGCCTTCCTTGGCATACGGCGAAATGATCAGCAGCGGCAAACGGTACCCAAGGCCGTCGTTGTCGAGATATGTGGGCGCGACCGGATCGAACCAACCGCCGGAATCATCCCAGAAAATGAAGATCGCCGTCGTATCCCAGAACTGCGACTCGCCGACGGCATCCACGACCGACGTCACCCACGAGGGACCGCTCGAGGAACCCGAGCCGCCGTGATCGGAGTTCGCGAACGTCGGCGTGATCCACGTGACCGTCCGCAACTTGCCGTTGCCGATATCGGTGAGGAACTGCGACGGCGGAGAAATTATGTTGGCCCAGTCCGGACCGTAGCAAATGTGCTTGATCGCCTGATACGCGCTCCAAATGCCGGTCCGGCCTTTCGAGTTATCGCCGCGAATCGCGCTCGTCCCGCAATTGAAACTGCCACTCCCCTTGATGGCCGATGCGTAATACGCCCACGTTAGGCCGGCGCCGTCGAGCTCGTCGCCGAGCGTCGTCGGATCCCAGCACGGTCGCTCCGTGCCGTTCGGAATCTTCCGATTGTTTCCGAGCACGTCGATCTGATCGGGAGGGCCGCCCGGACATCCCCACAGGCCGGCGTTGGTGGGATAGTTCACCGAAGCGTTCGGGTTGACGGCGGCGATCGCGTACTGATGCGAGATGAAGCTGCTGATGTCGAAATCCGACGAGAACATTTCGTCGGCGAGCACGTATTGATTCGCCATGTTCCAGTATGGCTGCACTTCATACTGAGGAACGTAGCTGTACGGCGGGTATTGATCCGGGCATTTCGGCTCCGAGCCCACGCCGCAATACCACTTCTCTTTATCGAAGCCGTTCATCCGGCAGTTGGTGCCGGGGATGCTTCCCGTGCCGTTGCACGATTTGAAGTACGCATTTGAGTTATGTTCGAGATCCCACGTCGTCGCGAGATCCACCGGTGAAAGCGTGACCTTCACGTTCTTATGCGTGTAACCGTAGCTCTGCGTCGTAGCGCCCGGATAACCCAGGAACAGATTGTTGAAGCTCCGGTTCTCCTGGACGATCACCACGACGTGCTGGATCAGGCCGCTCGAGCTCGCGCGATGCGCGGATCCGGCGAGGCCCGACCCCCGATCGCCCTGCGGAAGACCCGTTTGGCCCCCGCCGCTCGCGTTGCAGCCCGCTAATACGACGGCTCCTAACGCCAGGACCAATAATCCTTTGGATGTGGCAGTACAACGCATCGGCCCACTCCTCATAACACCAGCCTACTGCGTTACCATACGGCCGCGTTTTGCGCCGGTTCCTGCCGCGCTACGCAAATCTGCGGCTCGATGCAAACCTGTGGCTCAAACTGTAGGTTGCGGTGAGATTAACATTAGTGCTAAAATTCTGCGATGAAAAGCCTCCGCTGCTACGGCCTTATCGTAACTCTGGCGCTATGGAGTTGCGCCGGCAGTTCAACTGCCGGCGGCGGCGCCGGATTATTAACTCCGGTCACTAATTCATCCGTTGCTGCATTTCACCGGAAGCATCACGGCGTTGGTATGACGTCGCCGATCGAGCACGTCGTCGTGATCGTTCAAGAGAATCGGACGGTAGACGACCTCTTCCAGTTCTTACCCGGCGCGAATACCCAATCGTGGGGACATGGTCCCGGCGGCGAGCAGATTCGCCTACAATCCGAAAACCTCACGGCAAACTACGATCTCAGCCACGTGCACAGCGCCTTTACGACCGAATACGCCGGTGGCGCCATGAACGGCTTCACGTCCGAGACCTGTAAAGGGAGCTGTCCGCACAACGCGGCGTATGCCTACGTGCCGCAGAGTCAGGTGCAGTCGTATTACACTCTCGCAGAGTCATACGCGTTCGGCGATAACATGTTCGAATCGGATCAAGGGCCGAGCTTCCCGTCCCATCAGTATCTCGTGAGCGGCACGGCGACCGTCAGCGACGGCTCGCCCAACAAAGCCGCGAACAACGGCGCCTCGCCGACCGGTGGTCTCGTCGGCGGTTGCGACTCGCCGCAAGGCTCGACCGTTGCGGTGATCAACCCGCAAGGCGGCGAACCCGGCAACCTCAAACAGTTCCCCTGTTTCCAGCGGCAGTCGATCATGAACGAGATGGACGCCGCGGGCGTTAGCTGGAAATATTACCAAGCGACGCAAGGGAACGGCATTTGGAATGCCGTCGACGCGATCTACTCGATTTGGTCGAATCCCAGCGAGATGGCGGCCAACGTCGTCACGCCGCCGTCGCAGGTGCTCACCGATATCTCTAATGGTCAGCTCGCCGACGTCGTGTGGATCACGCCCACCCAGGCGTCATCGGATCATCCCAAGGTAAACGACGGCTCGGGGCCGTCGTGGGTTGCTTCGGTCGTCAATGCGATCGGGTCGAGTCAGTATTGGAACAACACGGCCATCTTCATCGTCTGGGACGACTGGGGCGGGTTTTACGACCACGTGACCCCGACCATCTATAACTCGTTCGAGTTGAGCTTTCGCGTCCCGCTGATCGTGGTTTCGCCGTATGCCAAGAACGGCTACGTCTCGCACGTGCAGCACGAGTTCGGCAGCATCCTGAAGTTCATCGAGGAGACCTACGGCCTGCCGTCGCTCGGCACGACCGACGTGCGCGCCGACGATCTCTCCGACTGCTTCGACTTTACCAAGGCGGTGACGCGGTTCAAACGCGTACCGGCAAAGTATCCGCGGCAGCACTTCTTCAACCTAGCGTCGGCCGAGCCGCAAGACTAGAATCCGGCGATTTTCTAACTCAACGTAAGCGCCGCGTTGACATGTTAACGCGGCGCTTCGTGTCATAATCCTTCCATGAGATATCACGCAGCTTTTGCCGCTGCGGCGATTGCCATTCTCGCCGCGTGCGCCGGGTCGACTTCTCCCTCACACGACTCCGGGCTCATCCCGGCGTCGTCCCGATCCCCCCAGGGCACGGTCAGCCCCGGTTTCAAGGTCGGGCGCTTCAGCAAGATCCAGCACGTGGTCATCGTCATCCAAGAGAACCGGACCGTCGATAACCTCTTCCAATTCCTGCCGGGCGCGAACACGCAGTCGTACGGACTCAACTCGCTGGGCCAAACGGTGCCTCTGCAGCCGATCGACATGACCGCGCACTACGACATCGGCCACGTGCACGGTAACTGGACCTCGGAGTACAACAACGGGGGCATGAACGGCTTCGACTTGGACGACTGCCGGCTCGATTGCCCGCAGAACCCCGAATACGGATACGTTCCGCAGGATGAGGTGCAGCCGTACTACACGCTCGCCGAAACCTATGCGTTTGCCGATAACTTCTTTCAGACCAACGAAGGGCCGAGTTTCCCCGCGCACCAGTATCTGATCAGCGGGACGTCCGCGCTCAACGACCACACGACCGATCGAGCCTCGAACAATTCCGAGGCCCCGGAGGACGCGCCGTCGGGCGGCTGCGACTCGCCGGACGGCTCGAAAGTCCGGGTCATCACCATGGCGGACCACGACAATAAGTTCACGTTCCCGTGCTTCCATCGAACGGCGCTGATGAACGAGCTCGACACCGCCGGACTTCCCTGGAAATACTATCAAGCCAAGGCGGGTCCGGGCCTCTGGAACGCGGTTGATGCCATCTATTCGATTTGGTCGAATCCGGGCGAGATGGCGGCCAACGTGATCACGCCGTCGGCGCAGTTCCTCACCGATGTCGGCAACGGGAATCTCGCCGCCGTCACCTGGGTTACGCCGACCGCGCGGGCCTCGGATCACTCGGGCGTCACCGACGGATCCGGCCCTGCGTGGGTCGCATCGGTCGTCAACGCGATCGGTCAGTCGCCGTATTGGAGCAGCACGGCGATCTTCGTTACGTGGGACGATTGGGGCGGCTGGTACGATCACGTGCAGCCGCAGCGGTTCAACTCCTACGAGCTCGGCTTCCGCGTCCCGCTGCTCGTCATCTCGCCGTATGCCAAGCCCGGCTACATCTCACACAAGCAGCACGAGTTCGGCAGCATCCTCAAGTTCACCGAACAGACCTTCGGGCTGAGCACCATGGGCACGACCGACGCCCGCGCCGACGACCTTTCCGATTGCTTCGACTTCGGAAAGGCGCCCACGGTCTTCACGCGGATTCGCGCCAAGTACGGGCCGCGCTTCTTCGCCCGGCAGCCCTCGACGGAGCCCGTCGACGACTAGCCGGTAGCGTCGCACGAACCAAAAACGAAGGCAGCGCCGAAAGATCCGGCGCTGCCTGACGTGTCGTTCGAGGATGCGTTACTGAACGGTAACGCTGACCGCCTTGGACGCGATGCCGTTCGTCACGACGACCAAGCTGCTCGCGCCGGTTTGGATCGTCGACGGAACGTCGAACATCGCCGAAACCGACTTTTTCGACGCAACGCCCATGAAGCTGAACCCGTGCGTGCGAGCGTAGACAACGTGTCCTGAGGCATTGTTGGTGATACGTACGAGCGGGAAATTCGTTGCCTGCTGCACGTCGTCGCCGTAGAAGTTTTCCTGCGTTTCGCCGTTGAGGTTCTTGCCCTTCAAGGTGTAGGTCGTGCCGTGCGTGAGCGTCGTCGGCACCGACGTGATCTTCGGAGCGTAGCTCGTCGAGGTCTTGATGCCCTTGTTGTAGACCTCCATATCCAGCGAGCCGTCATCCTCGAGGATCTGTCCGGTCGGCAGCGTGAGCAGCCGGACGTTATACGACGAGTCGTTCGGGAAGTTGGGCGGCGCCGGAATATTCTTGAGCTTCTTGCCGTTGTACACGAACGCGTACGCCGGCGCGTTGTAGAGCCCCGGGCTCGCGATGACCATCACTTCGCCGTTCGTCATCACCGACGAGGGGCCGTCGGCGACGTCGAGCTGCTGGGCCTTGCTGCCCGTGCCGCAGCACGTCGGGAACGTCGGTCCTTGCGCCCAGCTGCCGTTCTTGCTGTTATACGTCGCGGACAAACCGCTCGCGCCGGCAATCCAGACGGTGCCGTCGGGACGCAGCGTTTGCGGGCCGATCTCGAAGCCCGAGGTGAGGTTGACCGGAACCGTCCCTGCGGTCTGCCACGTCTCGGTGCTCGGGTTGTAGTATTCCGAGTTCGGCTCGCTGCCGACGTCCGCGGTGAGCATGTTGCCGTTCGGCAGCAGCGTCCATCCCTCTTCGCTGTTCGTGTCGTCCTTGCCGTTGCCGACTTGCGTCCACGATAGCGAGCTCTCGGTGAAGAGCGCTTGGAACGTCGTGCAGCAGTTGCCGATCATGTAGGTGCCGTTAGGCAGAATCACGCTCTGCGCGTCGCCGATTCGGCCCCAGCCGCTCGGCCCCGCGACGGACGTCCACGAGTTGGCGACCGGGTCGTACATTGCGCCGAGCGTCGTCTCGGCACCGTTGCAGAAGTTGTACTCGCCGCCGTTGACCATCAGTTTGCCGTCGGGAAGAATCGCTGAAGCAAAGTAGAGCGGCGCATAGGTCGACGGCAGCGACGCGAGCGACGACCACGTCCCCGTGACGTAGTTGCCGTTCTGATCGGGCGTGAGCTTGTAGACGTTGGTTCCGCAATAGTCGAAGACGAGTACGGTTCCGTCGGTCATCAGGATTTCGGTCTGCGGACCGTTCGGGAACGACGGAACGGACGAGAGCGGCTGCCAGCCGCCGCCGAGCGCGCGAGCGCGCTCCGCCGCGGTGATCTTATGATGGATCGCCGGGGGACGCGGCGGCGTATGGACGAGCCGCAGAAAGCGCGGCAGCGCGCGGTCCGATTCCACGACGTGGGAAGACGCGGGAAGCGAGGGCGTTACGCCGCTTTGCATCGGCGTGTTGCCGCCGCTGCAGCCGGCCATGACGAGCGCCGCTGCGGCGATCGAAAGAGTAAGGGATGGGCGTAGCATTATACCTCCAGAAGAGGGGGAAACAATGGAACTGGGGCGCGCTGTATTCGCGACGAAGTTCTTTAGCGCTTTTTCCGGCCGGCGGCTTTCCGGGCCGGTGCTTTGCGAGCGGCCGGCTTTGCCGCGGCCTTCTTGCGCGCGGTACCACCGCGGCTTCCGCGCTTCGACATGACCGCTTCTTTCAGCGCCTTGGCGGGCAAGAACTTAAAGACGCGCTTTGCCGGCACTTTGACTTGTTCGCCGGTCGCGGGATTGCGCGCCATGCGAGCCGCGCGGTCGCGGACCTTGAACTGTCCGAAGCCCGGAATCTTGACGGCCTCTCCGGCAACGACCGCAGCTTGAATGTCGTCAAACACGCCGTCGATCAACGCGACGGCATCCTTGCGCGAAAGCTCGAGACGATCGACCGCCGAGCGCACCAAATCTAGTTTATTCATCGGTTCCTTTCGTTGGAGAAGCAGCCGCAAAATCTACGAAAATACTTCGCGCTGCTTGCTACGAAATGATGATGGACTCCTTGTCTGAAATGAAGGCGTAATGCCTGGAAAGGCCGTTATTTTCGAGCCCGGACCGCTGCGCGGCAGCGTCTCGGTTCCCGGCGACAAGTCGATCTCGCACCGGGCGCTCATCGCCGGTGCCGCCGGCGGCGCCCCGCTTCGCGTCGCTAACCTCAATCCTGGGCGCGACGTTCGCGCGACGCGCGACGCGCTCGTGCTGCTTGGCGTGCGCATCGATTCGGACGGCGGCGATGCGGTTGTTTATCCATCCAGGCTTACCGACCTGGGCGTCATTTTGGACTGCATGAACTCGGGCTCAACGGCCAGGATGCTCCTGGGAGCGTGCGCCGGGGCTGGAATCCACGCGCGCTTCGACGGCGACGCCTCGCTGCGCGGGCGCCCGATGGAGCCGGTTGCGGCGCAGCTGCGGGCCTTCGGCGCGCGGATCGACACGACGTGCGGGCGCCTGCCGCTCGAGCTGCGCGGAACGCCCGAGATCCAAACGCGTCGGTTCCTCCTGCTCTCGCCGTCGGCGCAGGTGAAGTCGGCGCTCCTCTTCGCAGGTCTCTTTGCGGACGTCGCCGTTTCGGTCGAGAACGACCGCGGGTCGCGCGACCACACCGAGCGGTTGCTCCGCCATCTCGGCGCCGAGATCGAGTGGAGTCCGCGCTCCGTTGCGTTGAGCGCCGGTGCAATCGATGGCGGACGCGTGGATGTCGTCGGCGACTTCTCCGCGGCAGCATTCTTCATCGCTGCCGCCGCAATGACGCCGGCCAGCGCGCTGACGGTGCGCGGCGTCGGGGTCAATCCCACGCGTACCGGCCTTCTCGATGCCTTGCGGTCGATGGGCGCATCGATCGAGCTGCGCGACGCTCGGGAAACGTCGGGCGAGCCGGTTGCGGATCTGGTCGTTGAAGGGCGCGCGCTGCGCGCAACGAGCATCGGGCCGCAGACGGCGCTCCGCGCGATCGACGAAGTCCCGCTCATCGCGGCCGCGGCAGCCTCGGCTGCGGGCATCACCACGATATCGGGGATCGAGGATCTGCGTTCCAAGGAGTCCGATCGGATCGCCGCCACGGAGCGCCTGCTCCAAGCGGTTGGCGTTGCGGCCACCTACGAGCGGGGCACGCTTGCCATCGTCGGCGGCGCTCCGCGCAGCCGCGGCGGTATTCTCGATACCGGCGGCGATCACCGGATCGCCATGGCCGCAGCCTCGCTCGCGGCCGTGGCCGGCCCGCTCGCAATCGACGGGGATGAAAGCCTCGACGTCAGCTTTCCGGGGTTTCCAGCGGCCCTGCAGGGCCTGCGCTCGCTACGCGGCTGAGTTCGAGGGCTTCTCGCTGCTCGGGGCCGCCGGTTCGGCCTTCGCGGCCGGCGCGGGACTCGGCGCCTCCTTCGCCGGCTCCGGGCTGCCGGAGGTGCTGGAACGGCGCGAATCGGTCACGTAGAAGCCAGAACCTTTGAAGAGGACCGGCGCGGGGTTGAAAACGCGGCGCATCGGCGCCCCGCAGGCCTCGCACGGCGCGTTGAAGCTCTCGTTGAACCCATGGCGCACCTCGCGGACCCTGCCGCAGCTCGTGCAGGCATAGTCATAGAGCGGCATGCTCAAAGTATATCCGCGTTAGCACTCTTGGTCAATGACTGCTAGCCGACTCCTAAAAGTCGGCGAGCACGGCCGCGTCGCGATTGTACTCGACCAAGCCCTTAAAATGAACGAGCGAATCGTCGAGGGCGCTTGCAACCCGGCGACCTCGCTGCCACCGGTCGATGAGCGATCCGACGCGTCCGTAATACGCCGGATAGCAGAGCCGCACGTGGAGTTTCGAGCACGTCGTGCGCCGCTCGATCCGAAACTCCAGTCGCCGGCGCAATGAGTACGCGCCGACCAGCGAGAGGCGATAGTTCGCGATGAGCCCGTCGATTTCGTAGAGCTCTTCTTCGGCACCCGGGAGCGACGAGCGGAGCACCACCTCCGAGCCGACCTCGAGCGACTCTTCCGCTCTTGGCCGTCGCGCGCTGCGAAGCAAGGATAGCCACACCGGCCACTTCTCGACGGCGCACAGCAGCGTGAAGGCCTCTTCGGGCGAACAATCGAGATCGAGGCTTGCGGCATGCGTCTGCAACCCCGGCGGAATTGCAGGCTCGGTCACGGCCATAGCGCGGTGCTTTGTGCGCGTTTTCCCGCTCTCCTTGTGAAAAAAGCTGTCCACAGCGGGTGTGGATGCTTATAAACTGATTTCACCGCTTCCGATACCGCGCGCGAACGCCACCAGCGCGGTCACGCCCAGCGGCAGCGCCGCCTCGTCGAGCCGGAAGCTGGCGCTATGAATCGGATGAATCGCTCCCGACGATTCGCTCCGGACGCCCAGGCGCATCAGCAAGCCGGGAACGCGTTGTGCGAAGTATGCGAAATCTTCCGCGCCCATCGTCGCGGCCGGCTCCTCAACGCGCAGCGGCGTGCGTTCTCGCAGATGCTCAGTCGTGCGACGCGCGAGCGATGCATCGTTGATCACGGGCGGATAGCCGTGCACGATGCGCACGTCCGTCGTCACGTTATATGCTGTGGCAACGCCGGCCAGGATGCGGCGAACGCGAGCTTCCAGCGCCTCGCGCACGGCGCGATCGTGCGCGCGTAGCGTACCGCTGAGATTCACCTCGTCGGCGATGACGTTGTTGCGATACCCGCCGGCGATCGTTCCGATGGTGACCACGGCCGTTGCGAGCGGATCGGTCTCGCGGGCGACCACGTTTTGCAGTGCGAGCACCGTCGCCGCGGCCGCTGGAATCGCGTCGACGGACGTATGCGGATATCCGCCGTGGCCCCCGACGCCGCGAATCGTCACGTACAGTTCGTCGGCCGACGCGCTCACCGATCCCGGCGATATCCCGATGGTGCCCACGTCGAGACGAGAGTCGACGTGCAGCATCGCGATCGCTTCGACGCGCGGCGAATCGAGCGCACCTTCTTCGATCATCGGCAACGCGCCGCCCGGGCCTTCTTCGGCCGGTTGAAAGATGAGAACGACGCTTCCGTGCAGCGACTCTTTAGCGCTTGTGAGAACCCGCGCGGCGCCCAGCAGCATCGCGGTGTGCGCGTCGTGACCGCAGGCGTGCATCGCGCCGTCGACTTCGGATGTAAACTCGAGGCCGCTGCGCTCGCCGATCGGCAGCGCGTCCATATCCGCGCGCAGCGCGGCGACGCGTCCGGGCAGGGCACCGTCGATCCGGCCCACGACGCCGGTGCCCGCCGCGCGGCGGTGCGCGATGCCCAGCGAGTCGAGCTCGCGCTCGACGAGCGCCGCCGTCTCGTGCTCCTCGAAGCCAAGTTCGGGGCGGCGATGGATCGCGCGCCGGAGCTCGAGGACTCGCGCGGCAACGGGACCAGGCAGATCGATGTTCATCCGCGCGATGTTTACGGACCGGTACTTCCCTTCCCGCCGCCGAAGCGATGCGCGAACCGATGACGACCGCCGACCTTGCGCTTGCACTCCTGATCAATCGCACGAGCGACTTTTATCAGAAGAATCCGCCGGCCTACATGACGTATACCGAGCACACGCACGTAAGCGCTCCGACGCTGGGACGGGCGCAGGATATCAATCGCTCCGTCGCGGTGCGCGTCGCGGATAACTTTGCCGTCATGAAAGACCTGCCCGACGGGTCCTCGCGCACCGGCCAGGCGTTTCCGATCGCCTCGTACTTCGATCCGATTTCCAACTTTAAGTTCAGCTACTTCGCGAACTTGAAGAACGTCAACATCACGCTGGAACAAGGCCTGCCGTTTTATTTCCGGATTCCGCAGCCGGATCCGTCGGTCAACGTCGTGGTTCCTTACAACAGCTATTGGGCGGCTCGCTACGCTCCGGACTCGACCGACGCCGCGCTTCATCTGCTGATCGACCCGACGCCGCGCGTCGCCAACGGACTCTATCCCTCAGAGGTCGTTGAAGACGGGGCGACGAGCCTCCCCAAGCACATCGAGATGCGCGTCGCCGGCGGCGGCGACGAAATGTTCTCGCTCGATTATCAGGTCGTTGACGGCCACTGGGTGATCGTGCACGGCACGTTCACCCAAACGATGCACGTGGCGATCCTCACCTATAAGATCGTCGCCGACGTGACCTTTAGCGATATCGCCTTTCCGGCCGAAGCGCCCGATCCGCGCTTGGCCGGCACACCCGCACCGACGCCGTCGAGCTCGCCGCAGCACTAGAACCGTGCGGCCGAAGCGCGGACGTACGCGATGTAGCCGTTGAGCGCATAGCCGATCAGCAGTCCGAGCAGCAACGCGACGATGCAGAGCGCCGGAATTACCCGCCGTCCGCGCTCGTGGACGAAGCTCTGCCCTACGGCAGCGGTCATTGCCGCGCTTAACGCCATGCCGAAGAGCCAGAAGCCTAACTCTTCGCTCACCTACGCGTGCTGCGGTACGGTGAGCCGTTCGGTCTGCAGCGGCAGATCGTCGGTGCCGCGGTGCGTCTCGCCGTTGGTCGACGGATGGTCCTTCGGGGCAACCCACATGTAGATGTTGGGGATGAGCAGCAGCGTGAGCACGAGCGAGCTGAGCACGCCGCCGATGACGACGATGCCCAAACTCGACCGCGAGGAGGATCCCGGATCGAGCGCCAGCGCCAGCGGAACGTTCCCCGCGACGACCGAGAAGCTGGTCATGATGATCGGGCGGAACCGCGTGTGCGCGCTCTCTTTGATCGCCGAGAGCTTGTCCAAGCCGCGCGAGCGCAGGGTGTTGGCGTAGTCGACGAGCAGAATGCCGTTCTTCGTCGCGATGCCGATCAGCAAGATCGTGCCGATCAGCGAGAAGAGATTGAGCGTGCGATGCGTGAGGAATAAGGCGCCGATGGCGCCGATAGCAGCCACCGGGACGGAAAAGATGATGATGAAGGGCGAAACGTAGCTATTATACAGCGCCACCATCAGCAGATAGACTAAAATCACCGACACGACCATCGAAAGCCCTATCCCGACCAGCGTCTGGTGCATGAAATCTTGCTGACCGAGCGGAGCGGGGCTGACGACGATGTTTGGCGGCAAGTGCAGCGACGGTAACGCCCTGAGCAAGCCCGTCTCCACTGCCGACAGCGACGAGCCGGCCGCATAGTTGGCGTCGACGTGGATCACGTTGTTGCGATCGGTTCGAGTGATGAGCGGCGCCGTCGGCGTCGACACGAAGCGCGCGATGTCCCCGAGATAGACGATCGAGCCGTTCGACGACCGAACGGCGACGGATTTGAGCGCGTCGATGCTGGTTTGCGCCGACCGCGGGAAAATCACTTGGACTTGTTCGAGCCCGGCGGTCGTCTCGAACTGCGTCGCGACGTTGCCGCCGAACGCCGCACCGGCGGCTTCCGCAGCCTGGCCGAGATCCACGCCCAGCGCCTGGGCTTTGTTCCGGTCGAACTCGATCGAGATTTCCGGCCCCAGCTGCGTTCCGGTGCTGTTGACGCTGGTCGCGCCCTTCACTTTGCGCAGGAGGTCCGTGACTTGCTGTGCGTACGGCGTCGGGTCGCCGCCGGTTACGTCGGTCACGAGAAAGTCGATCGGCTGCGCGTTTCCGCCTCCCGTCGACGTGGCGGGTACGACGACCGCTTGGACGTCCTGCGGCAAGTCTTGCTCGGCGACGTGCCGGAACTGCGTCACCCAATAGCTCGTCGGATGCGTGCGGTTCTCCTTGAGCCAGACGTGCACTTGACCGACGTTGCTTTGCGAGACGAAGCCGCCGAACGACGCAGCGTACGCGCCGGCGACGGCCGTGTTGGCGAAAACGTCTGGCGTCTTGATGACCTTGGCCTCGAGCGCGAAGACGCCGTTCTGGACGGTCTGGATCGGCGTTCCGATCGGATAGACGAGTTGCATGAAGATCTCGCCGCGATCGACCGGCGGGATGAACTCCTCGCCGACCGCGCCCAGGCCGACCATGCCGAGCGCCAGCGCGAACGTGCCCGCGCAAAAGACCGCGACGAGCCCGCCGTGACGAAGGCTCCACGGCAGCGCTCGATTCGTATACCACCCTCTCGCGTGGTCGAACTTCTCACCGAACCAGTCGACGACGCGCCACGGCTTCCAGTGGGAGCGCAGCGCCCAGAGCCCGGCCAGCGTCGGGGTGATCGTAAACGAGACGAAGAGCGACGTCAGCGTCGAGATCACGACGACGATCGCAAACTCGGCGATTTGGCGACCGACCTGTCCCTGAATGAACGCGATCGGCAGAAAAACGACCACGTCGACCAGGGTGATCACGACCGCGGCCGCGCCGATCTCTTCGCGCCCGCTGACCGCCGCCTCTTCCGGCGGCTGTTTGAGCTCGTTGAAGTGCCGCTCGATGTTCTCGAGCACGACGGTCGAGTCGTCGACCAGAATGCCGATGACCAGCGACATGCCGAGCAGCGAGATCGTGTCGACCGTGAGGTGCGCGAGCTTCATCACCGTCATCGCGATTGCCAGCGACGTCGGAATCGAGACGCAGACCACGATCGCGCTGCGCCACGAGCGCAAGAAGAAAATCATCGCGATACCGGTCAGGAGGATCGCGAGCATCAGCGTCCGCGTGACGGCTTGAATCTGCTGTTCGGTGAACTTCGACTGAACGTTAATGACGATGAACTTGATCTCGGGGAACCGTTTCTCGATCTGCGGCAACTCGCGCAGGACGTTGGTCGATGCCGTGACCTCGCTGCCCGTCGCCGCCTTTTGCACCTGAATGAAGAGTCCGGGAAGCCCGCTGATGTGGGCGAACTGCAGGCGCGGCTCGTAGCCTTCGGTGACCGTCGCCACGTCGCCGACGCGCACGACCGAGTTCGTCGCCGTCCATGGGTCGACGACGCCGGCCAGCGCCGACAAACCGCCGAGATAGTTCTGCACCTGAGCGCCGGTCGAGTTCGCCAGGCCCGCAAGCGTGCTGTTCCCGGCAGGAATGATGGCGAGGTTACGGACCGTGTCGAGGCTTTGGATGTCGCCGCGCACGTCGATCGTCGTCTGACGGTTCGGCTCGTAGGCAAAGCCTCCGGGAACCCGCTGATTGTCGGCCTGCAGCGTCGCGATGACGTCGTTCAGCGTCAAATTCGCCGCGGCGAGGCGCACCGGGTCCACGACCACCTCATAGGCGGGCGTGACGAGGCCGCCGACGTTCGCAAACGAGATGCCCGGGACTTGCTCCAACTGCGGGGCGATGACGTTCTGCGCGTACAGCGCGAGGCGCGAAAGCGAGAGCTTCTGCGAGTAGATCGCCAGGGTCACGACGACCGATTGGCTGGGATCGTAGAGGTTGACCGTCGGAGGCGTGAGATTCGTCGGAAGATACTTCTCGGCCGCCTGAATCGCTTTGTTGGTGAGGGCCAGATCGGTCGCCTGATCCGAGGTAATGTCGAAGATCGCGCTGATCGAGGCTTGACCCTGCTGGACGACCGAGTTGAAGGTTTGGAGATCGGCGGTTCCCGCAAGGTTCTGTTCGATGGGTTGGACGATGTTGTCGCGCATCTCGGTAACGGAGGCGCCGCTATATTGCACTTGGATCGTAACGGTCGGCTGCGAAACGTCCGGATACAGCTGCTTGACGGCCGTGACCGTCGACAGAATTCCCGCGAACATCATCAGCGCGACGATGACGAAAACCAGCGTCGGCCGCTTGATGAAGAGCCGCGTCAGGCTGAAGTTCATTGGTGGTACGAGACTTTTTCGCCCTCGCCCAGGCTCATCTGGCCGTTGGCAATGATGCGCGCGCCGGCGTCGATCCCGGTGACGACCGACGTCGTCCCGTCGCTGCCGACCTCCGCGACCTTCACGGTCTTGACGGTGTCGTCGGACTCTACCGCCATGACCGCATCGTGATTGTCGTCGGTAAACGCGATGACGGGCACGCGGACCCCGCGGATCGGCGTGGTAGCGATAGTGCCTTGCACGACCATGCCGGGCCGAAGCCGCTGCGCGGGATTCGGCAAGACGACCTTGACTTCGAAGTCGGTCGAGCCGGGGTTGATCTGATTGAGCACGCCGACGACGTGGCCCGAGAAGTGCGCGGCGCCGACCAGATCCTCCGCAATCACCGTCGCGGGCGCGCCGTTGACGATCCGCGCCACCTCTTCGCTCGATGCGTGCAGCACCGCGTAGATCGGGTTGATTTGCTGGATCGTGAAGAGCTCCCGGTTTCCGGGATACTCGCCGGGGTTGAGGTTGCGATTGACGATCACGCCGTCGATCGGCGACACGATCGAAGCCTTGGCTATCTGCACGCGTACGAGCTGCGCCTGCGCCATAGCGACTTGCTCTTGCGCCGCCGACTGCTGCACCGCCGACGCTTGCAGACCTTGGCCGGACATCGTGCCGTTTGCGGCGACGGTGGACTGCGCGGACGCGAGGCTGGCCTTAGCCGAGTTGAGCGCCTGCTGATCGTTGCGCACGAGCGTCGCCTGCGCGTCGACGGATTGTTGCGAAACGTATCCCTGGTTCAGGAGCGCTTGATCGCGCTGCAGGTTGTGCTCATCGTTGTTGAGCGTCTGCTGCGCCTGCGCGACGGCGGCTTGGTCGTTCCGTTCCGTATCGACGCCTTGATCGATCGTCAGCGATCCCTGAAAGGTGGTGTGGACGGTGCTCGCGTGGTTGCTGTTTGCCGTTGCGAGGTCGGACTGCAGCTGCGCCTGCAAATCGGACGTATCGAGCAGAGCGAGCGGTTGACCGGCACGCACGGTATCGCCCTCGCGCACGTAGACGGCGTCGGCCGGCTCGGAAAGCGAGCTCTGGATCGCGACGTTCTGATATGGGGCGACGACCCCGGCGAGCTCGCGCGCGGGCTCGATCGCGCCGAAACTGGTCACCGTCGTATCGACGTATGGCGCCGGAGATGCTGCCGGGGCCGCTCGATGCGCGCAGCCTCCCGCGGCCAGGATCGCGAAGGCCGCGCAGAAGAGTCGGCGCGAAAGCCTCTCGCTGGGACTCATGGTTGCGTCGATTGTAGCGAAGGTATAGCCTGTTAATCCTGGAGTGAGTCTGAGAATGACCTCTACCGCCGAGCCGGCACGCGTCCTCGTCGTCGACGACGAGCGTGCGCTGCGCGAGTTGCTCCAATACGGGCTCGAGCGGGCCGGTTTCTCCGTTCGCAGCGTTGCCGAGGGCTCGGCTGCGTTTCCGCTCTTAGCGGACTGGACGCCGGACGTCATCGTGCTCGACGTTATGCTGCCCGGCAAAGACGGGCTCGAGCTGTTGCCCGAGATCAGGCGGCTCACGACCGCGCCTGTTGTGATGTTGACCGCACGGACGGAGATCGCCGAGAAAGTCGCCGGATTCTCCGCCGGGGCGGACGATTACGTCGGCAAGCCGTTCGACCTCGAAGAGCTGGTGGCGCGAATCCGCACGCTGCTTCGCCGCCCGTCCATCGACGAACGCGAGACGTTCGCGTACGCCGATCTGCGCATCGACCCTGGCGCCCGGACGGTTTACCGAGGGAACCGGCGAATCGAGCTCTCGCCGCGCGAGTTCGACCTCCTCCGCGTATTAACCGAACACGCCGGTGAAGTGTTGACGCGCTCGGAGCTGCTCGATCTCGTCTGGGGCATCGACCGCGACGTGATCCCCAACACCGTCGAGACGTATGTCTCGTTCTTGCGAGCGAAGCTCGATAGCGGAGAGCCTGTGAAGCTGATTCAGACCCTACGCGGCGCCGGGTATTCCTTGCGAGCGACGCCGTCATGACGACCAGACTCGCGCGCCGCATTCAAACGCTGGCGGCGATCGAAATCTCCCTTCTCCTCGCAGGTGTGATGCTCGCCGGCGCGCTCTTGGCATTCGGATTTTACATCCGCACGCTTTCAAACGAGCTCGGCGGAACGCTCGCGCAGTTGGAAGCCTCGATCGACGGCCGGGCGCTTCCCAACGCGCAATCCGGAGGACGCTTCGCCGGCGAGCTGCTGTTGGGCACCGGAACGGAAATCGTCTTTCTCGACGCCACTACGCGCGTAACCGTGTATCGGCGGCATCGCGCGGATGCAGAGCCCGTCGTCGCCGTCCGTGGCCGCGGCGACCTCTCCGGCGACCCTCGCGCATCGGGGCCGTTCGCTAATCTCACGCTCGGCCTCGCCACCGCATTCGGCCTCGAGCCGCTCTACGCGCACGTCGGCAACCTCTACATCATCGTGCGCAGCAACAACGCCACGCTCGTTTCCACGGTGGAGGCGTTCTTCATACCGCTGGTCGTTGCGTTGCTCATCGCCGTCGCATGCGGCATCTTGATCGCGCGCGTGCTCACGCACCAGGCGGTCCGTCCGCTCGACAACGTGACGGCAGCGCTGAAGCGCTTTGCATCGGGAGACCTCACGCCGCAGCTCATCGAAGCCGACGAGCGCCAAGAGCTCGGCTCGCTCGCCGTCGCCTATAACGGTGCGATCGAGCAAATGGAGCGCGCCTTCGCCGCCCGCGATCGCGCGAACAGGTCGATGCGCCAGTTTATCGCGGACGCCGGCCATCAGCTGCGCACGCCGTTGACGGTCGTGCAAGGCTTCATCGCGATTCTCCGGCGCGGTGGTTTTGAGAGCGCCGTGGACCGCGATCGCATTCTCGATACCATGAACGACCAAAGCCGGATCATGGGATCGCTGATCGACAAGCTGATTCTGCTCGAGCGGTGGGAGAGCCCCGAAGCCGATATGGCGAATCCGCCGATCGACGTCGGCACGCTGGTCGCCGATCTCGTCGCTCCGATCGCCGACGCAAATCCGGCGCGTAGGTTCGCCGTTACCACGAGTTCGGGCATCCTTGCGGCGATCGACCCCACCGAGCTCGGATACGTCGTTACGAATCTAACCGACAACGCCGTCAAATACGGTCTTGGCGAGATCGCGGTCGACGTCCGCGCTGAGGACACGGCGGCGGTGATCGAAGTCTCCGACCAAGGACCGGGTATTCCGTCGACCGATGCGGCGCGCGTGTTCGACCGCTTCTATCGCGGAACGCAGCGCGACGTCGCGGGATCGGGGCTTGGACTAGCTATCGTGAAGCGCGCCGTCGAGCGTGCGCGCGGAACCGTGACGCTGCGCAGCGGGCCAAACGGCTCACGCTTTACCGTCGCGCTTCCACTCGCCGCACGGCGCTAGCAATGAAACTGTGGCGGAGAGGGTGAGATTCGAACTCACGGAACGCTCAACACGTTCGCCCGCTTTCGAGGCGGGTGCCTTCAACCACTCGACCACCTCTCCAACGCGATGGGTTGGGATGCTCTCGCCGAGATACCTGCTTATTCGCCGGTACGTTTTTCGCGAAAGAAACGCTGTAACTGCGCGGCAGCTTTTTCTTCCAGCAGACCGGTGCTGACATCGAGGCGATGGTTCGTCTTCGGTGAGCGCAGCAGATCGAACGCTCCGCCGTCCGCGCCGCCCTTCGGATCGCGCGCGCTATAGACGAGCCGCTTGATTCTCGCCGCGACGATCGCACCCGCGCACATCACGCAGGGTTCCTTCGTCACGTACAGGGTCGCTTCGTTAAGGCGCCACGCGTCGAGCCGCCGTGCGGCTTCACGCAGCACGAGCATCTCGGCGTGCGCGGTCGGATCGCGACGGCGCTCCTTTTCGTTCTTTGCTTCGAGCACGAGCTCGCCGCTCACGAGCACGGCACCGACGGGAACGTCGCCGTCGCGCGCGGCATCCTCGGCAAGCTCCAGCGCTCGGTGCAGCAGCCGCTCGTCGTTTGTCATGATGGAGTGCGCGCCCGGAGGGATTCGAACCCCCGATCCCAGCCTTCGGAGGGCTGTGCGTTATCCAGCTACGCTACGGGCGCACCGGCCGCTCGATGCATCATCGCGCCGCATCCGGCGGCGAACCCGCGCTCGGAATGTGTTTGAAGAGATCGAGCTTGTGATCGACGAGCGTTCGGTAAAACTTTCGCACGCAATCGGGATGGCCGAAGAAGTACGTTCGCGCGTACGCGAGGTCTTCACCGGAACTATCGGGGACGTAATGGGAGATCTCGATCTCTTCCATCTGACCGCGATCGACTGGATGCGGACAAAAATCGCACGGAATCGTCGACATGAGAAATGTACCTGGCCCTTTTTCGTTGTGGCTCGGGTAGGACTCGAACCTACGACCAAGGGCTTATGAGTCCCCTGCTCTACCACTGAGCTACCGAGCCGCAGCAGCGGTGTTTCATTCGACTCCGCAGTATAGCAGGACCCCGCCCTCGGGGACAACCGTTGCGGCCCGCTATGGGGAAATCGCGGTCGGAGGGACTCGAACCCCCAGCCTACAAGTTCGTAGCCTGTTGCTCTATCCAATTGAGCTACGACCGCGCGTCGGAGACCTGATTTCTTAGTCCGCCTCTAAAACTCCCGGCGGATGCTGCTCGCGCAAGAAGTGCCGTTTGTCGTAGCTCGACGGAATCTGCTTGAACTCGATGGGGCTCTGCGAGTAGTCGAAGCAGTCGATGAGGCTCGTCGCGCGCTGGTCGCTGGTGTGGAGCGATCCCAGATCCCAGTTCTGCTCGACGTACTTGAGAATGCTGCCGAACTCGTAGTGCGTCTTCGATATGTACCCGGCCCGCGCGTAGGGCGAAATCACGATTGCCGGAACGCGCGTTCCCAATCCGCCGTAGCCGTACTTCTTCGAAAGCTTGCCGAGATTGTCGTAGAGTCCGCCCCAGTCGTCCCACACAATAACGATCGCCGTCGAGCTCCAGTACGAGCTCTCGCCGATCGCGTTGACGACGCTGGCAACCCATTGCGGGCCGTCGTCCGCGCTCGTGCCGGGATGATCGGAGTTGTTCTCCTCGGGAATCACCCACGAGACGGCCGGCAGCGTGCCGTTCGAAATGTCGCCGAAGATGTTGGTCTCCGGCCAGTTGACGTTGGTTCCCCACTCCGAGCCGTTGCGCACCGCCCACACGACGTCATAGGCGTTGAGCAGTTTGCCGAAGTTCGTGCTCGGCGGCGGCAAGTAGTATTTCCACGAAACTCCCTTGGCATCGAGCAAGTCGCGCAGCGTCGGATACGGCACCGAGAACTTCGTCGTGCATGGAAAAGGTCCGAGGCGATGCAGATACGCGTTGTCTCTCGTGATGAGATGCGTGCGGGTCGCCGGCGGCGCATCGCAACCCCAGTAACAACCGCTGCAGCCAGGCAGATCGACCATCGCCTCACCCGTCTTGACCACGGTCGCCCCAGCGATGATATCCTGGTGAGCCGTGAAACTGTCGCTGCCTTGCGTCGTGAACATATGCTCGGCCAGCGTATACTGCTGCGCCATGTCCCAATACGGCTGGATCTGCGACGGATCGGTGTACTGGTACGGGTAGGTGCATTCGTACGGGCCCGTGCCGCCGTATCGGATCAAATCGTACCCGTCCATCTTCCCGCCGTCGAACGCTACGGAGTATCCGGACTTGTACGAGTGGTTCATATCGGTGGGGACGAGCAGGTTGCTCTTCGTCAGCGCGATCTTCATCCGATGCGGGATCGGCGGACTGCAGTACGGATTCGCCTCGGCCCATCCGGTGGCCGTGCCGTCGCTGCCGGGATACGTCGCAAAGAAATCGTTGAAGGTACGGTTCTCCTGCACGACGAGCACGACGTGCTGGATCGGGCTCGACGAACCGCTGCGCGATTGGGGCGCGCCGGGCAACCCCGCCGAAGGCGATGATCCCACGCTGCACGCGGTCAGCGCGAGCGCAATGGCGCCAAGAAGCGCGAACGTTGCACTAGGCTGGGCTCTCATCGACGGCGCTCCCTTGAAACGAGACCCGGAGAGAGAGGGATTCGAACCCTCGATACGACTTTACATCGTATAACGGTTTAGCAAACCGCCGCCTTCAGCCGCTCGGCCATCTCTCCGCACGCCCGCAGCGCTGGACGGCGCGGGCTCGACTCGCTCACGGTTGGCTCACCGGGGGCCGCAGCCCTTTGGGGCTCAGGGCGGTGCCGTCGGACCGTTCATCGGCCGCTCCGGCACGACTTCGGCGACGACGGTCGGACGTCGCACCGCGCGCCGCCGCAATCCGTCGATGCCCGCGATCCGCCCTGTCGGCAGAACGAGATTCAGGACCGAGAGCAAGGCGAGTGCGGCGTCAACGGTTCCCCATCCGCTAACGGTGCCGAGCGCGCCGCGAGCCGCCATATAGTTGAGGGGAAGGATCACGCCAAAGAACGCTCCGAGCCGCGTGAAGATCCCCAACAGAAGCGAGATGCCGACGAGCAGCTCGCCAACCCGGACCATCTCAGCGAACAACGAGGCGTTTGGCACGACGACGCCGACCATAAAATCGTGATACGGTCCCGTGGTAGAGGCGATCCCGTGCTGCAGATATTGCGCGAAGATGCCGTTGGGCGGCAAGAACGACGCGCCGTCGCGGAACTTCGGTATCGCATGGATCAGCCACATGGCGCCCGTGAGCGCTCGCACGATCCCCAGCACGCCGGCGTACGTGCGCGATGACGGCAGGCTCATGCGACGACGTCGCCTCGCCTGCCCGCCAACCGTACGATCGTCCCCGCCGCGTCGCGCGCGGCATTTGGCCGCGCCAGCGCGCGCCCCGAGGCGATCATCTGGTCGCGCTTGTCTGGATCGCGCAGCAGCCGCTCGACGATCGCCGGAAGATCGCGTAAGTGTCGGCTTCGCACCGCGGCCCCGCCTTCGACCAAAAAGCGCGCGTTGCGCTCTTCCTGACCCGGCAGGGGCTTGCACAATACCATCGGTATCCCGGCTGCGAGCGCTTCGGCTGCGGTCAGACCGCCGGGTTTGGTGACCAGCACGTCGGCCGCGTGCATGTAGTCGTAGACGTTCTCGACGAATCCGAGCGCGCGCACCGGATACGCTACGCTTTCGGCGGCCGCCGAAACCCGCGGCACGATGCGCGCGTTGCGTCCCGCAATCGCCACGGCCGCAAGCGGCAGCGCGATGGCTTTCAGCGCGCCCAACATGCGTTCGACCGGCGCCATGCCGAGGCCGCCGCCCATCATCAACGCGACGTAGCGGTCGCGCGGGAGATGCAGCCGGTCGCGCAGCAGCTCGCGCGGCGGTGCGGGCGCGCCGAACTCCGGTCGGATGGGAATGCCGCTGACCGAAACGTCCCGCCGATCGACGCCGCGTGCGGCCAGCGCGTCTCGCATAGCGTCCGTCGCCACAACGTAGTGGTCGACGTTCTCGTGGATCCAGAAACCGTGAACCGCGTAGTCGGTCACGATCGCGACCACCGGCGGGGCATCGGCATAGAGGCTTTTGTATTCCGCCATCGCGCCGCAGGGAAACGCGTGCGTACAGACGACCACGTCGGGCCGCTGGCGCAGCATGAGCGGGCGCAGGTTGGTTGCGGTGAATTGATGCGCCCAGGTTCGGAAACGTCCGATTTCGGTCGCTCGCTCGGCGCGCGTGTAAATGTAGCGATAGAGCTGCGGGATGCTTTTGACCATGCGCAGGTATCCATTAGAGACCAGACGCGAGACCACCAGCGCGGCGTACTCGTACGAATCGACGACCGTCGTCTGCGCGTACGGCGCGCCGTCACGGAGCGCCGCGGCGACGGCGTTCGCCGCCGACACGTGGCCGACGCCCACGCTGGCCGAGAGAAATACGACGCGGATTAGCTCGGGTCTCCGTTGTTCGCGGCGTGCTCGTCGTTCTCGCTCGCGGCTGCGAGAAAATCGTCGAGGATTTCCTGCGCGAGGCGCTCGTCGGCGAGCAGGGTACCGGTAGGGTCCGTGACGATGAACTGCTCCTCCTCGTTGCCGCTCGGCTCGCGATAGAGCACGGCGTACGAGGCTCCCTCGTCGGGATCTTCCAGAATCCCAACGACTTCAAATTCTAATGCCATACCTTCGTGCGTCTTAATATGGAGCTTTTCACTGATCTCCAGCGGTCCGTGCGCCGCCTCGCTTTCGCCGTTCGATGGCGTCATTGACACTCTCCCTTCTCGCCTAGTGCAGGCAGCGCGCGACGTTGGCTTGATGTGCGGCCAGCGTCTCGGCGAAGACGTGCCGCCCGTTTCCGCAGTACACGTAGTAGAGTTCGTTGCCTTTCGACGGATGGAGCGCCGCCTCCAGCGAGGGCCGCCCGGGATTGGCAATCGGCGTCGGCGGAAGGCCGGGGTGCGAGTAGGTGTTGTACGGCGAGTCAACCCGCAGATCGCGCAGCGATAGCTCCGCTTTGTGTTCGGGCAACGTGTATTCGATCGTCGCATCCACCTGCAGCGGCATTCCGATGCGCAGCCGATTGTAGATCACGCCGGCAATTCTCGGGCGATCCGCTTCTCTCTTCGCCTCGCGTTCGACGAGCGAGGCAACCGTCACGGCCTGCGGAACGGTCACGTGCAGCGACCGTGCGCGGAAGCCCGCGTCGCGCGGCAGCACCGTGAAAAACTCTGCGACCATCATTCCCGCAACCTGCGACGGCGAATCGCCGAGCGGCACCAAGTAGGTGCTCGGGAAAAGAAACCCCTCGAGGCTGCGCGTTCGCGCGCCGTCGACGGTGAGCCGCCGCCGTTGGAACTCGCGCAGAAACGCATCGGAGGGACCGAGGCCGGCGGACTCCAGCCGTGCCGCGATCTGCGCGGCCGTGAACCCCTCCGGAATCGTCACCCACGCGGCAACCTGCGCGCCGCCGGTCACCAGCGCGCGCAAGACGTCGTTCTGCGTGCCGTGCGGCTCGAAGCGGTACTCCCCGGCACGCACCGAGCCTTCTTGATCGCGCAACCGCGCCAGGATGCGAAACGACGCCACGTTGCCGATCACGCCGGCGTCGTAGAGTCGGCGCGCAACTTGCGCGAACGTGGACCCGCGCTCGATCAAGACGTCGGTGCTCGCCGCGGGACGCGCGCGGTCTGCGAAGACCGCATACAAGAACCACGCTGCCCCGGCCGCGCCGAGGATTGCGATCGCGAGCGCCGCCGAGGCGATCGCGCGCCCCCATCGCATCAGGCCGTCTCGTTGCGCCGCCGCGCGAGAAACGTCTCGAGAATCAGCGCAGCGGCGATGCGATCGACGACCTCCCGGCGTTTGCGGCGCGAAACGTCTGCCGACACGAGCGTCTTGGTGGCCTGCGCCGTCGTCAATCGCTCGTCGATGCGATGGATTGCGCCGGAAAAAATCTGGCGGAGATCCTCGACGAACGCGTCGATCGTCTGCGCCGCGATGCCGCGCTCGCCGCGCAGCGAGATCGGATCGCCGACGACCAGCTCGTCGACGCCGTAGGATTCCAGGTACCCCGCGATTGCGGCCAGGTCGGCCCGCCGATTCGACCGCGTGACCGTCCCGACCGGGAGCGCGAAGCTGCCGCTCGGGTCGGCCACCGCAACGCCGATTCGCTTGCTTCCGACGTCGAGCGCCATCACCATGAGGCTAGGCTCCGAGTGCGCCGAGCTGGCCCACGGCCTTCGGACGCTTGCCTAAGTGGTGCGCCACCAGCTCCTCAACGGCTGCGGCCGCGCCCGGCGTCGCCAGCAGCGCGGCCGCGCTGCCCGCGTGCTTGGGTCGGGCGAGCGCACGCAAGTTATCCAGGTCTCGTGGGTCGAGCTCGGGCAGGTCTTGCCATCCCCGACGGCAGGCCCCGTCGAGAATACCCCCCGCCTGGGCATCGAGCCAAAACGGGCCCGTTCCAAAAGGGGCTCCGCAGCCGACGCAGCTGGAGAGGGGCGGCGCCAGCCCTAGCATATCGAGCAGGCGCAGCGAGAAGCGGGGCAGCAACGGTCGCGGCGACTCCGAAGCGGCCACCGCCCCGATCGCCCCGACCAAAAGCTCGTAGACGTCCGGCAGCGCCAAGTCGGGCTCGCAGAAGGCATCGACCAGCTCGGCCAGCACCGCGACTACGGCGTAACGGCGAGGCTCGACGAGCCGCGACCAGTAGGCCCGGCGTATCTCGGCGCCCACGATCACCTCGAGCGAGCGGCCCCGATGCATGAGGAAATCGCACTCCGTGTAGAGCTCCAGACGCCCGCCCAAATGACTGCGCGGGCGGCGCACGCCCTTGGCGACACCGTCGAGCTTCCCTCGCTCGAGCGTGAAGAGCGTGAGGATGCGGTCGGCCTCGCCGAGCTGCCGTCCGCGCAACACCACGCCTCGCGTCTTATAGGCGCGCGGCTGCGTCAGGGTCCTCCGATTCCTGTGTTTGGTCGAGCGCGCCGTTGGTATAGATGCGCACGGCGAGAATGCGGCGACCGCGCGTACGATCGACGCGCAGCCGCGCGTGGCCCGCTGCGTCGATCTCTTCGCCTTCGTTGGGCAACCGTCCGAAAAGCCCAACCGTATAGCCGCCGATCGTTTCGAAGTCTTCGGTCGGCAGTTCGGTTCCAAGCTTGGCGTTGACGTCCTCGATGTTCGTTCCCGCCTCGACGACGGCTTCGTGCTCCGACACCATCGAGATGGATTCTTGCTCGTCGAGGTCGTGCTCGTCGCGTATTTCGCCGACGATCTCCTCGAGCAGATCCTCCATCGTGACGAGCCCGGCCGTGCCGCCGTACTCGTCGACGACGATCGCCAGCGAAAATTTGTCGCGCTGCATCTCGCGCAGCAAATCCGCGATCTTCTTCGTCTCCGGAACGTGCACGGCGGTTCGCATCAGCGACCGGACGCTCGCGTGCGCGAGCGAGCCGTTTGCCAGCGCGACGAGCAGTTCGCGGTCGTGAATGACGCCGACGATGTCGTCCTTCGATTCCTGGTAGACGGGAAGCTTCGAATACCCTTCGGCGATCACGACGTCGAGCACGCGGCGCGGCGAATCGTCGACCGAGACCGCGACCATCTCCGGGCGCGGCTTCATCACCTCGCGAACGATCGTATCGGCGAACTCCAACACCGAATGAATCAACTCGCGCTCCTGCTCCTCGATCACGCGCTGCTCGGCTCCGACGTTGACCAGCGCCCGGATGTCTTCTTCGGTAACGAACGGGCGATGCGCGTTCTTGATTCCAAAGAGGCGCAGCACGAGATCCGTGGTTACTTCGAACGCGCGCGCAATCGGCATTAGTATCAGCGCCGCGTATCGAATCGGCAGCGCGAGCCGCAAGGCCCAGCGTTCGCTGTCGCCGGTGGCGATCGTCTTGGGGATGATCTCGCCGAACAGCAGGAAGACGACCGTCATGACTACGGTCGAAATGACGGCTCCCGACGGGATCCCCATCGCCAGCGCTATGTAGGCCGCGAGGGAGTCGGCTGCGAGCAACACGATCGTATTGCCCACGAGAATCGAAGTGAGAAAGCGGGTCTTCTCGTCGACGAGCCGTTCGAGATTCCCGGCGCCGCGAACCCGGCGCTCGGCGATCGCCCGAGCGCGCATCCGTGAGATCGAGACGAGCGCCGCCTCGCAGGCGGCAAAAAAGGCCGCCAACAAGACGAGCGCAACAAGCAGGGCGATCTGGTACGGTAGGCCTTCGGGACTACTTCGACTCGGGTCCACGTTCAAATCGGCGCCATTATAGCATAACGTGCGGCCGAACCAGCAGGTAGATCGCCAGCGCCGCAAGCGTCCCGAGCGCGGCGCCCCAGAAGACCTCGAACGGACTATGGATTCGCGCCTCGACGCGGCTCTGGGCCACCAGGAAGGCGCCGAAGTACGCGAGGATCGCCGCCAGCGGCTTTTGGTAGAACAGCGCCAGCATCGTTGCGACCGCGAAGGCGAGCGCCGCGTGGCCGGAGACCGCACCGCCTTGCAAGGCCGAGCCGCGGCCGACCCAGGCCTTGGCGCAGACAGTCGCGGTCGCGACGACGGCAAGCGAAATCAACGCTGCGTTTGCCGGCACCGCCCGCACCGCGGCGAAGACGCGGTCGCCGCCGTTGATGATGCCTTGATAGAAAATCAAATAGGCGCTCAGCGCCGCGCCGATCGCGGCGACGAGCACCGCGCCGGCCGCCGCATCCTTGGCGCGCTTGGCGAGGGGATGGTGCGCCACGGTGAGCAGATCGACGATCGCTTCGATCGCCGTATTCATGAGTTCGAGGCTGAGCACGAGCGCCACGAGCGTGATCGTGGCGACGACGTAGTACCGATCGAGCCGCAAAACGAGCGTCGCGAGCAGCACGAGCGCCGCCGCGATGAAATGCACGCGCATGTTCGGCTGCGTGCGCGTCGCGTAGATGATCCCTTCGAACGCATGATGGAACGAACGAAGGAAGCGATGGCGCTCGATCGGCAGATAGTGCGGCTCTCCCGGCTTGGGGTGATGCATCAGCGTGCGTACGGCCAAGGAAGCGAGATTGCGTCGGCGAGACGCCGCTCCTCCCGCTCCATGACGCGGCGCTCTGCGGCCCGCTCGTGGTCGTGCCCTTTGAGGTGCAGGAGACCGTGGATCAGCAGCCGGTAGAGCTCGCGCTGCAGCGGCGCATCGTAGGCCGCCGCTTGCCGTCGCGCCGTTTCGATCGAGATGACGACGTCCCCGAGCAGGCGCTCGCGTTCGGCCAATTCGATCTCGTCCTCGAGCGCGAAGCTCAGCACGTCGGTTGGGGCATCGCGACCCCGGTACTCGCGATTGAGGACGCGAATCGCCGCATCGTCGACGAGCGAAAGCGAAAGACCCGCCCGCTCGTCGCCGATCGCTCCGAGCAGCCGCCGTGCCGTAGCCACGAGCGCGCGGCCGTCCACGCCGCTGCGCCGCACGTCGTTGCGGTAGTAGATCACGCGCGCCCCGGCAGCGTGCCCGCGTACGCCGCGACGATTCGCGCAACGAGAGGATGACGCACCACGTCGGTTTCGTCGAGCTCGACGACCGACACGTCGTCGAGGTCCGTCAAGCGGGAGGCGGCCGCGCGCAAACCGCTGCGCTGGCCCGACGGAAGATCGATCTGCGTAACGTCTCCGGTGACGACCATCGTCGAGCCGCTTCCCAGACGCGTGAGAAACATCTTGAGTTGATCGTCGGTGGCGTTCTGCGCCTCGTCGAGGATGACGAACGAATCCGCGAGCGTCCGACCGCGCATGAATGCCAGAGGCGCCACTTCGAGCGTCCCGCGTTCCATATATTTCGTAACGACCGTGTCGTCGAGCAACTCCCCGAGCGCGTCGAAGAGCGGGCGCATATACGGATCGAACTTTTCCCGCAGGTCCCCGGGAAGGAAGCCGAGGCGTTCGCCGGCCTCCACAGCGGGGCGTGACAATACGATCCGCGAGACGCTGCGGCTCTTGAGCGCGCGCACCGCCATGACGACCGCTAGAAACGTTTTCCCGGTTCCGGCCGGCCCGATCCCAAAGGTGAGCGTCGACGATTCGATCGCGCGCACGAGGTGCCGCTGGCCCGCGGTGCGCGGGCGGACTTCCCGGCCGCGGTGAGTGCGCAGCAGCGTGGTTGGAACCGTCGCGGCACGCGCCACTTTGGTGTCGGAGGCCGCGAGCGCGACGTCGTCGGGCGTGATGTGCGCGCCGTCGACCGCGGCTTGCAGCACGCGCTTGACGACGTCCTCGGCGCGCGCGACCGCCGCATCGTCACCTGCGAGCAGCAGACGATCGCCGTCGGCGTGAACCGCCACGCCGAGCGATGATTCAATAGCCGAAAGGTTGCGGTCGTACTCGCCGAAGAGGCGGACGCGCTCCGAAAGCTCGCCGAGATCGATGGATCGCTGCGCGGTCAAGCCTCGAAGTATTCGTCGCGCAGCGCCCGAGGCTTGCCGAGCACCTCGGCGGCGATCACCGCGCGCACCAGATCGTTTCGGTCGCCAAATCGCCGCCACGTCGCGGCAGGCTTGTGCGGCGGTAGATCCGCGGTTGCTGACGCTGCGGCACGGGCAGGTGCCGCAGACGAGCGCGGCGGCGGCGCTGCCGCCGCGGGCGGTACGCGCACCGCCTGCGGAGGCATTACCGACTGCGGGATCCGCACCGGGCTCGGGCGCGGCGGCGGCGCCGCCGTGCCGCGTTGCCTGCGGATGCTCGAAACCATGCTGCCCACGACGCCGACGACGAGCAGCACGACCCACAAAACGGCGCCGATCTCGCGCACGATCGCCTACTTGGCGGGGGAGCCGCCGAGCGGCGGCTGCTGCGTGTCGCTTGGGCCTTCGTTTGCCGTCCCGATCGACGAGCGCATCTCCGTGTCGGCTTGAATGTTGCGAAGCCGATAATAATCCATCACGCCCAGATTGCCGTGCAAGAACGCTTGCGCGATCGCCTGTGGAATCGCGGCTTCGGCCTCGACGACTCTGGCGCGCATCGCCTGCGTCTCCGCCTTCTGCTCTTGTTCGGCTGCGAGCGCCGCGTATTGCCGCTCCGCGGCCTTCGCCTGCGCGATGCGACGGTCGGCCTCGGCTTGACTCGTCTGCAGCTCGGCACCGATGTTCTTCCCGACGTCGACGTCGGCGATATCGATCGAGACGATCTCAAACGCCGTGCCGGCATCGAGGCCCTTTGCGAGCACCGCTTTGCTGATGCGGTCGGGATACTCGAGCACTTCTTTATGGTCGACCGCGGCGCCGACGGCCGAAACGACGCCCTCGCCGACGCGCGCGACGATGGTCGGCTCGCCCGCGCCGCCGACGTACCGGTCCAGATTGCTGCGGACGGTGATCCGGGCTTTGACATTGAGCTGAATGCCGTTTTGCGCCACGCCTTGGAAGATCGGCGTTTCGATGACCTTTGGATTGACCGACGTCTGGAGCGCTTCGAGCACGTTGCGTCCGGCCAGGTCGATTGCGGCGGCACGCTGCCATTCCAGCGGAATCTGCGCACGCTGCGCCGCGATCATCGCGAGCGTCACGTTTTCGACGTTGCCGCCGGCGAGATAATGCGATTGCATTTGATCCACCGAAAGGTCCAGTCCGGCCTTGCGCGCGCGGACGTAGTTCGTAACGATCACTCCCGGCGGGATGCCGATCAGCCGCATGCGCACGAGCGCGATGATGCCCAGCGGCACGCCGGCCGCGATCGTCCGCACCCACAGCCCAATCGGGAAGTAGTAGAGAAACGAAAAGAACGCGATAACGATGATGACGAGAACGACGATGCCGCCGATCTCGCTGCCCCAAGTAGTCATCCCTTGCTCCTATTCAGCGACGGGCTCGACGAAGACGCGCGCGCCCTCGACGCGCGCGACGCGGATCGGTGTTCCCTGCGCGATGAACTCACCCTCGGTCAGCACGTCGACCCGCCGGCCGTCGATCGATGCGATGCCGGCAGGGCGCAGGAAGCTCGCCGCGGTCCCGGTCCGTCCGCGGAGGTGGCCGAAGTCGGCGCTCGTGACGTACTCGGGCCCCTGCGCGGAGGCAAGCGCCAAGCGATGCGCCCACGCGTTCTGCGGAACGGCGCGGACCGTCAGGGTGAACGCGATGACCGTCAGCACGATTGCGGTCGCAAGCGTCTCGATGCCGACGAATAAGAAGGGCAGTCCGAAGGCGCAGAGCACGGCCACCAGCAGCGCGGCCGCGCCGAGAATGCCGGGCAATCCATGGCCGGGCACCACGTGCAGCTCCCACAAAATGCCCAAGAGCCCGGCCAGCGCGAGCGCGACGACGAACCCGTTCGAGAATCCCGCATACACGTGGCTGCCGAAAAAGAGCGTGAGCGCGCCGACGCCGATAATGCCCGCGATCGCGTGCAGCGTCTGCATCTCGATCAGCAGGCCGAGCATTCCGATCGTGAGGAGCAATCCGCTCACCGCCGGGTCGGTCGCGAAACGCGCGAGCTGTTCGGCCCACGAGAACGATTGCGTGGTGCGCGGGGCTCCCACCAGCTGCAGCTGCGCTAACGCCGCATCCAGATCCGGAGCCGTCGCTTGGGCGACGCCGGACCGCAGCGCGTCTTGTGTGTTGAGCGTGAGGATCGCGCCGGCGCGTTTGTATTGCGGCAGATCGACGTTCTTATCGACCATCGCTCCGGCGATCGCCGCGTTGCGGTGATTGCGCTGCGCGGTCGATTCGAACTCCGCGCGCAGTGCCGAAATCGTCTTCACCGTCGCCGGGATCGGCTCCGCCGCACCGATCGACGCTCCCGGCGCCATCACGATGCGTCCCGCCGCCAGCGTGATGAGCGCCGCGGCCGAATAGGCACGCTCGCTCACGTATGCGTCGACCGGCTCTTGCGCCGAGAACAATGCGTCGCGAATGCGAAACGCGGCCTCGACGAGACCGCCGGGGCTGTTGACGTCGAGCACGATCGCTTGCGCGTGTTCCTGATTCGCTTCATCCACCGAGCGCTCGACGAGATGCGCCATACCGTCGTCGACCGTCCCCGTGATCGGGATGACCACGACGGGACGCCCGAGCGGCTGACTGGCGGCAAAGCCGGTAAGCCCGCCGGCGAACAGCATACACCAAACCCAAACCCGCGAACGGAACTTCCTCATGCCGCTAGCTACCTTGGCGGCGGCCTCGAGTTACAGGAGCCCGCGCGCCTAGACCGTTGCCAGCGCCTCGGTGACGATTTGGCGAACGACGTTGCCGTCGGCCAGACCGCGAAGCTGCGGCATGACGGCCTTCATCACCGCGCCTTGATTGCGCAACCCCTGGGGAAGGTCTGCGATTGCCCGCTGCACGATCTCGCGGATCTCCTCGGGCGACCGTTGCGCCGGAAGGTAGCCTAGCAGAATCTCACGCTCCGCCCGCTCCTTCTCGGCGAGATCCGTGCGCCCGGCGCGCTCGAACTCGGTAAACGAATCGGCGCGCTGCTTGACCAACCGCGAGACGACTTCGAGCTCGTCGGCATCCGAGAGCTCGACGCCGCCTTCGGTTCGCTTATAGGTGAAGCCGGAGAGCGCGGACCGCAGCGTATCGAGGCGCAGTTGGTCGCGCGCCCTCATCGCCTCTTTGAGATCCGAGGCGATGCGATCTTTGATGCTTCCCACGACGGCGGGCTAGGCGCGACGCTT
>Ga0302326_10001752_pt1 | contig 54331 bp, 46 predicted proteins | sample Palsa_T0_3_FD_202264 | JGI IMG/M metagenome (GOLD analysis project Ga0302326, IMG submission 202264) | Peat permafrost microbial communities from Stordalen Mire near Abisko, Sweden - Palsa_T0_3 | ecosystem: Environmental > Terrestrial > Soil > Palsa > Peat permafrost | place: Sweden: Abisko...
GCTGACAAATTGTGCGACCGCATCGCCATAGTCGACCACGGCAAGCTGGCGGTGCTGGATACTCCGACGCGACTGAAAGACAGCGTCCCGGGAAACGACAAGGTGGAAGCGGAATTCGAAGGCGCGCCGGCAGACTGGGACACCCAGCTAAAAGCGATGCCGCAGGTAGCGACGGTCAACGAAAGTGGCGGGGTGACCCACATCGCCACCAACGATGGTCCGGCGACGGTCGCGGCGCTGATGGATTTGGCGCGATCGAAGCGCGTGACGGTGCGCAAGGTGAGCGTGGCCAGCACCACCCTGGACGACGTTTTCATGCACTACACCGGCAGCGATCTGCGCGATTCGGCGCAAGGAGCAAGACGCCTCGATGTCTCTCACCTGTATCGCTGATTCCATTCTTGTGCCGGAGAACGCCCGATGATTTCTCTTTCGCGGACGAGTGCGCTGATCGAAAGGGACATGCGAAAATTCTTTCGCAGTCCGGCGCTGATGATGACGTCGATGGTCTTCCCGCTGCTGCAGCTCATCGTGCTGGGCTACGCCTTCGGCGGCAAGATCAAGAATGTCTCGATGGCCTTCGTCGACCAGGATCACACCACCGAATCGCGCCAGGTCCGCGAGATGTTTGCGGGAATCGCCGCAGGCCCCAAAACCTTTCGCGTCGAAGATTACAACTCCGAAACTCAGGCCTTGGACGACCTCCACGCCGGGTTCGTCCGCGGGGTGGTCACCGTGCCGCACGATTTCTCGCGGCGCTTCTACCAGAAGGACCGCCCGCGCATCGCGTTTTCCGAGGACAACACCGACCAATTCATCGCCAGCTCGGTGCTGGAGCGAATGCAGCAGATGGTCGACCAGCTCAACGCTCCGTCTGTCGTGTCGCGGCTTCCGGGGAACGTGGAACTGGACGTTGTCGAGGTATATCCGTACATCGAGTACATCAAGTACTTGCTCGCTGGTTCGGTCGCTCTTTCCGTTTTCATTGTTGCCATGATCGGTGGCGGGATCACTTTCATCGACGATAAGTCCCGCGGTATGCACGAGGGCTATCTGGCCACTCCCATCTCCAAAAGTGAGCTCGTGCTCGGCCTGGTCGCTTCGGGCGCGCTGAAAGGATTGATGGCCGGCATGGTGCTCACCATAGTGGGAGGATTGATCGCCGGCATCCCGGGAATGTGGCACCCGCTGCGGCTCCTTTATCTGGCGCTCGTTGTGGGCGTGGCTTCCATCGCCATGATCAGCTTCATGTTCATGCTCATGGTCCGGGTTAACGATCCACTCGTGCCGCGCGCGATTTTTGGAGTTCTGAATACGTTGCTGTTCTTTCCCTCCGGAGCGGTGTACCCGGTGGAAGCTTTTCCCTGGTGGCTGCGATGGATCTCGGTGATCGATCCTTTCACTTACACGGTGCACGCCCTGCGCAACCTTACGTTGAAGAGCACAGGGATTGAAGGAATTTACAAGGACGTGATAGTTTTGATGGTGTTTGGGGTGATTACCATCACCGCCAGCACCCTGCTTTTCAAGCGGCAGCTGTAACCCGAGCGCCGCCGAGGTTCGCGCCTTGGCTAGGGTCGATTGGAGCGGCGGTGATCGGGCTCGCCACGATCGCAGTACGCCGAAAGTCCGCGCTGGCGGACGCGGCGCCCATCGGAGGAACGTTTGACACTATTTGACGGCACCAGCGAGCATCCGGAGTCACGACTGCGGCGCTACGTCATCACCGGAATCGCTTTCATTCTGCTGGTATGGGGTGGCGCGTGGTACATGCTCCGCTACCACTCCGAAAAGGGGGTGGTTCGCAAATTCTTCACCTCCGTAGTCGCCGGGCAGATGGATGGCGCCTATCGCATCTGGCATCCACAGCCTGGATACTCAATGAAAGATTTTCTGGAGGATTGGGGACCGTCAGGCTATTACGGTCCGGTGCGAAGTTTCCGCATCACCACATCGGCCCGTCCTACCAGCGCCGGATACGTCGTGGTGGTGGTGGAAGTGGCTCCATCGAGCCCGTTTCCCGGGTCGAATGATGCGGTGGGCCAGGCTGCCATCAAGGAAGTAAAACTGGCCGTCGAAATTAAGGACCTCTCCCTCAGCTTTGCCCCGTAGTTCGCGCATCTTCTCAATTCACTCGTCCATTTCTCTCGCCTGCGATTCTTCTACCAGTGCCGCGCAAATGCCTGTCGCTTCCACGTTTCCAAGCTTCACGGCGCAGCTCCATGCGGATTTCCATCTTCGGCCCCTCATTGACACCTGTGAACGCGTGTGAAATTCTAACGCCGGGAGAAAACAAAATGGCATTAACTCGCGAGAATGTTTACGAAGCGTTGCGGCAGTGCTTCGACCCGGAAATTCCGGTGAACATCGTCGATCTGGGATTGGTATACGACGTAGCGGTAAATGATGACGGCGCGGTGCGTGTAAAGATGACCCTCACCTCGCAGGGCTGTCCCGCGGCGCAATCGATTCCGGACAACGTGAAGGCCAAGGTAGGAGCGGTGCCGGAAGTTCGTGACGTCGCGGTGGATGTGGTTTGGGAACCGGCGTGGAATCCCAGCATGATCAGCGCGGCGGCGAAGCAGCAGTTGGGAATTGACGTCTAACAGGGCGAAGCGGCAGGTGGCTACGTCGCCCAGAGCCGCGCGAAACTTAGGGCGGGCGCGCCCAGCGAGAATTGCGGCTGGGTCGGTTGTGGTACTTCCGGGGCAAAGCCGCCTGGCCGTCAGTAACGCACCCGGCGTGCGGCGCGTTACCAGCGCTGGAAAAGCTACTTCTTGTACCAGTCGGCGTTAATCGGCGTGAAACTCGCCCATTTCTCAGGCAAGTCTTCCAGCGCAAAAATTGCGGTTACCGGGCAGACCGGGACGCAAGCGCCGCAGTCAATGCACTCGTCCGGATGGATGTAGAGTTGGGTTTCCGCTTCGAAGGTCGGCTCGTCCTTGCGCGGGTGGATGCAATCCACAGGGCAAACATCCACGCAGGCAGTGTCCTTTGTTCCGACGCAGGGCTCAGCGATTACATAGGCCATGGATCTTTCTCCTCGGGTCAGATATCTAATTCATCGTACCAAATTCGACAGTGCGGCGAAGGAAATTCTTATATCATCAAACGCGTGCAGCAAACAAGATCGCTGCGCTGAATCTCGTCCCGGCGCGGCTGAGCGGTTGCTCCTGGGTTGGTTGGAGCCCCAGGATTACGCATCGCGGGGGCCCGGACCCAACTCCAGGGGCCGCCGAGTGGGACGAAACCAGGCTAATTCGGGAGGAGCTTAGAATGTTGCGCACCCGGGGCAATTCTTTAACGTGGCTAGGCCACGCTGCTTTCCGCATCACCACTCCCACTGGGAAAGTGGTGCTGATCGATCCATGGATCGCTTCCAATCCCGCCTGCCCTCCGGCCCTGAAGCAGCTCGAGCGCGTCGATACGATGCTGATCACCCACGGGCACTTCGATCACATCGCCGACGCGGTGGAGTTGGGGAAAAAGTTTAAGCCGCAAATCGTGGGGATCTACGAAATTGGCCAGTGGCTGGAGTCCAAAGGCGTGGAGAACGTCCAGGCCATGAATAAGGGCGGCAGCCAGCGAGTGGGCGAAATCGAAGTGACCATGGTAAATGCGATCCATTCCTGCGGAATTCTGGACGACGGCAAAATCGTCTACGGCGGAGAAGCCTGCGGCTACATTATCCACCTGCCCGGTGGCCTGACGATTTATCACGCCGGAGACACCGCGGTTTTCGGTGACATGAAACTGATCGCCGATCTCTACGCGCCGGAATTGGCGCTGTTGCCGATCGGAGATCGGTTCACCATGAGCCCACGGGAAGCGGCGTTAGCCATACGTTTGCTCAACGTTCGGCACGTGGTACCCATGCATTTCGGCACCTTCCCGCTGCTGACCGGGAGACCAGACGAGCTCATCCGCATCACCCAGGATATTGCCGGCCTGGAAATTCTCACCCTCGCCCCCGGCGAGTCGATCACCTAGGATTCCCGATGAAATCCATCGTAAACGCCGACGTCGAAAAATATCTGCACGCAGTGCTTCCCCGCCGCGACAAGGTTCTCGCGGAGATGGAGAAACTCGCCAAGCACAACGATATTCCCATCATCGGCCCGGCTGTAGGACGTATGTTGTACTTGCTGGCCAAAATCTCAGGCGCCAGCCGCATATTTGAAATGGGCTCGGCTATCGGGTATTCCACGATCTGGCTGGCCCGCGCAGCTGGACCTCGGGGCGAAGTTTATTATTCCGATGGCAGTCCCGAGAACCATCAGCGCGCGCGGGCGTTCTGCCGCCGCGCCGGTGTGGCCAATCGTATTCGATTTGGATGGGGCGATGCGTTTGAGCTCTTCGACCATACCCGCGGCACCTTCGATCTGATCTTCATTGACATCGACAAGCACCAATACCCCGAGGCGCTGCGCAAGGCTCGGCTCCGATTGCGGCGTGGCGGCCTGCTGCTGGCGGACAACACGCTCTGGTCCGGCAAGGTCGCTCACCCCCCCAAAGACGTGCAAACCCGCGCCATTCAGGACTTCAACCGCCGGCTGTACGCCGACAAGACGTTCTTTCCCGCGATCATTCCGCTGCGCGACGGCCTGACCGTGGCCCTTAAACGCTAGGCGTCCCTGGCGCCTTTCTGCCCGATACCGAAAATGAATTTTGTATCGTCTCGGTATTCTTATATAGCCTAGAATCAGCTAGTTAGACAAATACTCTTGTGCGCTGTACTTTTCGCTTTTCCTTCGCGATCACTTCAGTTCAGCGTAGAGCGCTTCTTTTGCAGGGCTCGGACGTGACCGCCGATGATCGAGCGGTCGGGGGCGTTAGGCGCGCACTCGAGGTAGCGCTCCAAGTCGGTTACTGCGGAACCGTATCTCTGCATTGCCGCCCGGACCAAGCCTCGCTGGCGAATCCATTCCGGCGTTTCACCTTCCACGCAGAGAATCATTTCTATGGAATGCAGAGCTTTCGGGAAGTTTGCCTGGTTAACGTAGATGCTGATCAGGTTGCGTAGCATGCGCGAGACGACCATCCGGGGGCCAACGCGATACATGTGGCCGAGTTCGAATCTGAACTCCGGGATGACCGATTCCGCGCGTCTGGCGCACTCTGGAAGAGTCAGGAAGGCGCCTTGGCCGAAAACGTCAATGTATAGATCGTCGCGTCCGTTGAATCCGGCCAGAAAATGGCCGGGCATGCCCACGGAGCTGACGTCGATGCCTGCGCCGCCGCGGGCGATCTCGACGTATAGCACGGTAAGGCTGATGGGAATACCGGTCCGGCGATCGATGACGTCGCTGATGAAGCTGTTTCGGGGGTCGTAGTATTCATCGCTATTTCCGTGGAATCCCCATTTTTCGAAGAATAGCTTGTGGAAGTGTTCCACTTGCGCGACCAGATCGGGGCGAATAGCACGTTTGGACCCGGGTGCCTTGAGGGAGCGCATGTGCGCTTCGGCTTCGATCTTCATTTCCGCCAACAGGCGGCCACAACGGCCAGCAGAGAGCTGAGGATATTCATCCAGGGCGATCAGAAAGGCGGCCTCAATGGGATTGAAGGATTCGCCAGGGAAGGCAACGAGGTCGCGAAACTCCTGCATGTCGGACGGCATAGTTTTCGTCTCCTTGTCCGCTTATAGCACTGGCGAAACGGGGGATCAATGGATCATGTTGTGTAAGAGTCTATGGAATCGGTCGCTCGTGTGCCCATATAAGGTGCCAGTCCGGCGCCTAACGGCTGTGGCGGGCGGCAGGTTGTGGGTGGCGGGCGACGCGGCCGGCTACTACCGGGAGAAAACGCTGCGCAGGAAGAACATCAGGTTGGCGGGGCGTTCGGCGAGCCGGCGCATGAAATAGGGGAACCAGTCGGAACCGAAAGGAATATAGACCCTTACGCGGTATCCTTCGTTCAGCAGTGACCGCTGCAAATCGGTGCGGATGCCATACAGCATCTGGAACTCGAACTTGTCGGTGCCAATTCCCTGCTCCGTGGCGAACCGCTTAGTGGCCGCAATCATGGCCGGATCGTGGGTCGCGATGCCATGGTAGACGCCGCTAGGTAGCAGGATTTTCATCAACTTAACGTAGTTGTCGTCCACGTCCGCCTTCTTCGGAAAGGCGATTTCGGGCGGTTCCTTGTAGGCGCCTTTGCACAGGCGAATCCGGCAGCCGGCGGCAATCAAATCCCGGATGTCCTGTTCGGTGCGGTAGAGATACGCCTGCATCACCGTGCCCACTGAGCCGCCTTTACCGCGCACCCGCTTGACCACGTCGATGGTTCGCTGGGTATACGGCGAGCCTTCCATATCCACGCGCACGAAATTCTGAAAGCTTCCTGCCCGGTCGACGATTGCGTTTAGAAGCTTTTCGCAGAGATTTGCGTCCAAATCGAGGCCTATCTGGGTGAGTTTCAGCGAAACGTTGGCGTCCAGCTTCTCCGCAGCGATCCGATCGAACATGCCCATGTACGCGTCCGCGGCGCGCTTTGCGCCCTCGGCATCCACCACGTTTTCGCCGAGCAAATCAAGGCTCACCAAGTGCCCGATCCGATTCACCTCGCGAGCGGCGACCAGACCGTCTTCCAGGCTCGCACCGGGAACGAATCGGTGGGCCATCCGGCGCGTGGGGCCGGTGGAGGTGACGAACCGCTCCAGTTTCTTGCTTTCCGACATCTGAATCAGAAGGGAGCGAAGCATCAGGCTGGGACCGGCCGGGGCAAGGAGTTGGCGCTCGGTGCGGTTCGAAGCGGCATTGGGTCTAGTGGCCTTGTTCGAGGAATTTTTGCGCGTCGATTGCGGCCATGCAGCCGGAACCGGCAGCAGTCACCGCCTGGCGGTAGACGTGATCTTTGACGTCGCCGGCGGCGAAAACACCCGGGATGTTGGTGAGTGTGCCCTTGGCGGTGACCAGATATCCGTTTTCATCCATATCCAGTAAACCCTTGAATACTTTGGTGTTGGGCTCATGGCCAATGGCGATGAACAGGCCGGCCACCTGCAATTCGGAAGTGGCACCGGTCTCCAGGCTGCGCAGATGCAGGATTTCGACGCTATTCTTGTCGACGTCACTAACCCGGTCGACCGCAAATGGCGTGAGGAATTTGATCTTTTCGTTGGCCCGGGCACGGTCCAACATGATCTTGGTGGCGCGAAAATCATTGCGCCGATGGATAATGGTCACCCGCGACGCGAATTTCGTGAGGAAGATGGCCTCCTCCATCGCCGTGTCGCCGCCGCCGACCACGGCAATTTCTTTCCCGCGGTAGAAGAAGCCGTCACAGGTGGCACAGGTGGAAACACCGTGGCCGAGCAACTGGCGCTCGGATTCCAGTCCCAGCATTTTCGCGGTGGCCCCCGCGGCCACGATCAGCGTTTCGGTCTCGTAGCTCTCTTTCGCGGCGGTGATGCGAAACGGGCGCTTGCTCAAGTCCACTTCGGTGACCGCGCCGGCGCGAAACTCGGCGCCAAACCGCTGCGCCTGCTTCCGGCTATTCTCGATCAGTTCCGGCCCGAGTATGCCATCGGGGAAACCGGGATAGTTCTCAACCATGGTAGTGAGCGATAGCTGCCCTCCGGGCTCGTACCCATCGATCACCAATGGCTTGAGATCGGCGCGCGCCGCATAGATCGCAGCCGTCAAGCCTGCGCAACCGCTCCCGATAATGATCACCTTGTACACGTAGGTTCCTCCTGATTGGATTGCCGTTCCCGCCCCAAAGATTCACTCTGGCAGGCAGGCCCGCCTCAAAGAATCAACTGCATGGCGGGGACCAGGCCGCCAAGGCCAAACGGGTTATTTTATCATCATTGAACTCCATCGCATCCCGGTTGCTCTGGCGGCCTCCCCCGAGCAATAATGCCGCCCCGGACGAAAGGGGTGCACCGCGGTGCCAGGGCGGCTGTTCGATCTGCTCAACGAAATCGTTATCACCCTCCTGGGAGGACTGCTGTTGCTGCTGGCGTTCTCCGGGCGGTATTCCGCACCGCACCGCGAATCGATGTGGATCGCTCTGGGCGTTTTTCTGCTGTACTGGGGAGCGCGGGCGTGGATGCGGCGCGCGCCAAAGACGCCTCAGTGGCACGCCAGATTACGCGGGGGGTCTCTCGCGCTGGTAGGCGCGACGATGCTGCTGATGAATTGGCTCCCGCTGGAATATTCAGGTCTCTTTCTCGGCGTGGCAGGCGCGCTACTAGTGGTGCGCGGAATCGGCGGAGCTGCCCTGCTGCTCCTTACGGCCTAGTAAAGAAAAATAGTGGAAGTTCATCCTGCTCACATACGGACGGAGGAGACACATGTTTTCAGAATTTAAAAAATTCGCGATGAAGGGCAATGTGCTGGATATGGCGGTCGGCATCATTATTGGCGCCGCGTTCGGGAAGATCATCACGTCGCTGGTGACCGACGTTATGATGCCGCCGGTCGGGCTGGTTTTAGGCCATGTGGACTTTTCCAGCTTGTTTCTGAATCTCTCGGGAAAGAGCTACGACTCGTTGGCAGCCGCCAAGGCGGCCGGCGCGGCGACGATCAACTACGGATTGTTTCTGAACAGCGTGATTGATTTTCTGATCGTGGCATTCGTGATTTTCCTGGTGGTGCAGCAGGTAAATCGCTGGAACAAGCCGGCGCCCGCGGCCGCTCCGACCACCAAGGATTGCACGTACTGCCAGACTGCGATCCCGATAAAGGCCACGCGCTGCCCTAACTGCACGTCCGAGCTACGCACCGCGTAAGTGGGGTTTGGCGCGCATTGCGAGGCATCTTGATCGGGGATACTTCCGCGGAGTTCTCGCCACAACCGGTGAACCAGTAAACGAAGCGCGCGCCGCGCACATCTTAAGCACTTTCGCTGTGAAACCCGATGTGCTTCCCTCGCTGCTCGGGCCCTCGCATCAAGTGCCGAATTGCCTCAAACAGACTCACGATATCGTTGTCGTGCGCCCCAATTCGCCCCTCCAGTTCGGTCAACCTCCGTGCCAACTCCTAGTGCTTACCTAATATCTCGCGAAACTTCACGAATGCCCGCACAACCTACACGCTGACCGCGATGGCCCTTCGCGTACTCAGGACACTCGCGACCATGATGGCGCCGTGCTCGGTGAAGGCGTAAGGACGGTAACGTCGTCCGCCGTGCCGTCCACTTGAGGTCGCAAATTGCGACCTCAAGATTGCCTTCTCCCGAAGGATTAGCTGAAACATGAAATCTGAGGGAAAGCGCGCGGTGTTGCGCTTTATCTATTCGTTCAAGGGTTTCGTGTTCACACCGTATAGCCGGCAAGATCTGAGTCGAGCATGACCTTGCGGCCGCGAATCAACAGAATGCAGGACTCGATGCGTCCCCTAGGAATCATCAGACCTGTTTTGGGCATTTGGAACTCCAGTTTTACGGTCGCAATCTTGACCATTTCAGACAACAGGGAATTCACTCACAACGGGGTATTCGCGCGGCTCGGTGAAGGTGCGACCGCATTTCCAGCCACAGCAATTACGTTTCCGGTAGATCCTAACTTAATTAGAAAAGGATGCGATTCCGGACTGTCACTGAACGCGAATACCCGTAGTGGGACTAGGACTACGACGGACTTCGTCGCGCAAGCAGTCGCGCACGCCTTCTCCCTGCTCGCCGAACTCGTTCCGTACGCCGAGTGCAGATCACCCTGGGATTTTTCGTTGCAATTATGGTGCGTCGGGCTTCGGGGCACTCCGATCGGTCTTCGCATGCCCAGACGCCACGGCCCTGATGCCTCGGTGCGCGGTGAAGGGTAAGGCAGAAAATGTAGTCGTAATGGTCTCAACTCGAGGTCGCAAATTGCGACCTCAAGTTTGTCGTTCGCCGGAAAGTTGTGAAAGAAAATATGTCTACAAAACAAGGCCGCGTGTCGGTCCGCAGTCTGGAATTCGGTTTGGAGGACTACAATTGCGGAGGGGCGCTGCGGCGGTTCTTGATGTTTAGCAGGTGTGCGCGGAGGCGCTCGACTACGTCGTTTTCATGCTCGTTCATTTCTCGTTCGAGCTCGTCGAGTGCGAAGTGAATTATATCGTGGTGGTGCAGTTCCTCGGTGCCCAGGCGGTCGGAGAGATCGAGCCACACTTTGTGGAGCAGGTCGATTTCCTTCGGTGTGAGCCGGGGCATGTGCGGGCCGAGGTAGAAAATCTGTTCTGCGCCGCTCGGAGTAAAAATCTCCAGGGTTAGCCGCGGCCGGGGCTCTTGCATGTTTTCCCAGGCGATTCCGATTTCTCTGGCCTGATCGACGATGGGAACTTTCGCGGAATTTCCGACGGCGATAGCCGAGGATTGGAGGCTGGCGGCGGCCCGCAGGATTCCTTCCCATAGATCGTTAGCCGAGGCGACTACCAGGCGCACGGGTTTGCCCTGCTTTTCCGCTTCACTCAACACTTTGGTAAGCAGCAGCTGCTCGATGGTGCCGAAAAGCTGGTCGGGCGTGAGGTCATATTCGCCGGAGGCGGCGCGGCGAAGCATGCGAATGTGAATGACTACAATGTCTTGTTCACGCCGAACCTGTTTCAGAATGGCGTCCAGGTGGTACATGGCGTAGTAGGTGCTCACCGGAACCAGAATGTTTCCGGGACGCGCGCCTACGCTGGTGGGAGTCAGCTCCGCTTCCGTCTCCAGGTTAAATTGATCCAGCTCGACGTGCGCCGCGCCGCCCGCCTTTCGCTGAATCATCTTCTCGGATATCTCGAAAATCACGAACAGCACGATCGAAAATATGCTGCCGGCAATCGTCGCTTTGGGTTTGGTGAACAAATTGACGACGGCAATCGTCAACAGCGTGAGGGTGATCAAACCCAGGCCGAGCGGGATTTCCACACCGCGGATCGTAAAATTCAATGGCACCCGGTACTGGCGATCCTGCTTGTGGGTATAGCGCAGGACGAGCACCGCTACGCCCTTGAGGGTGAAGCTCCAGATCACGCCGAACGCGTAGAGGTTGCCGAGGTAGGTGACGTCGCCACCGCTGGCGACAATGGGAATGATCTGCAGCAGCGCGATGATCGTAATGATCCGGTTGGAGGTGCCGTACTTGCGGTGCGGATGCCGGAACCAATCCGGCAACACGCCGTCCTCGGAGACGCGGTTGATCACGCCGTTGGAACCGACGATGGCAGTATTCACGGCGCCCGACAAAATCAACGTGCCGACGATCACCACAAAGACGTGGAAAGTGAGCCGCAGCATAGGCGGACCCGCGAGGTTCATGGCCAGGCCGCCGATCAGGTTCTCGAGGTACTGCGGACGCATGTTGTCGGGAATGATCATCACTGCGAAAAAGGAAACCAGGGAGGTGAAGACCAGGCTGTAAACGAAGATGACCAGTCCGGTCTTCTTCAAGTTGGGCAGCTTGGGATGTTCGATTTCGCGGTAGACCTGAGCGAGGGATTCTTCGCCGCTCATCGCCAGCACCGAGTGGCCCAATCCAACAAACACTGCCAAGACCGCAAACAAGTGCACCGGGAAATGTACGCCATAAAGCCAGCCCATGGCCTCTTTACCCAAAATCATATTGCGGGCAATGGGGGCCGGGGGGACGTGCGAACCGCGAGTCCACACGGTGTAAGCGCACCAGATGATGAGGATCACCACCATGACGGTGGTCAACTGCATGATTTTCAGAGCTTTATCGCTGGATTCGGGGATGCCTTTGATGTTTTGCCACCAAAAATAGGCGGTAACGAGCACGGCAAAGCCTGCGGCGGTGTGATTGACGGGAAAGAACCAGGTGGAATGGGCATACTGCAGCAATTCGTTGGTGACCCCGGCGAGGTATTGTCCGGCAGCGACGCCGCTGATGGGGCCGGTAAGGACGTAGTCGAACATCAGTGCGGAAACCGAGAACTTGGCCAGCGTGCCGCCCAGCGCTTCCTTCACCACGCGGTAGACGCCGCCGCGCACGAACATGCTACAGCTTTCCACGTAGACGGCGCGGACGGCATAGCTGAACAGCATGATGGCGAGGATGAACCAGGGGGCGGTCTTGCCAATGAAGTTCTCTGCTTCACCGCCTGCGTAATAGGCCGATGAAGCCAGGTCGTTCAGGACGATCGCGGCGGCCCGCCAGAAGGACACGAAGGCCAACATGGCCGTCGTTGCCACAATTACTTGGGCGGCGGGACGAACAATGTTTTTACGAGGTGGGACCTGGGAGTCAGTTGCCATTAATTTTCGAGACGCGGCGTGAAAACTATACAAACAATGAATCGAAAAGGAAAGCTCATCTATGTGCCTGCGGAAACAACGATCGCCCCAAATTCCTGCCGGCAGGCCGGGCAGGGGCAAATCTCGCGCAAGACGCCAAAGCTGAAAATGCCGCTGGCATGGCCGTCGGAAAACTCGATTTGTATGGCGTAGTTGCCTACCGGAGTGGCGTTCCTGGCGGTGACCTTGGGCTTGTACATGGGCAGCAGAGATGCCGGGGCTGGGCCACTCTTGCTGGATTTCTTCTGGCGCTCGTCGTTGCAGTGCGCGCACGGACACTGGTCGCGCAAATAGGCAAAGTCGTAGTGGCTGGCGTGCGCATCGGACCACACCACGTCCACACCCTCACCGCTGGAAACGCGGACCTTAACGTCCATGGGCTTTTTGCGGATATCCAGTTCCAGCGGCATAAGCATCCATTTTAGCAGGATCGGCAGGATGCCCCTAGTGCGGACGGGGAGGACGGGGAGGACCATCCCGGGCGTTGCCAGGGAGCCGACGCCGCTGGAGCCGCACGTTACCGTGGGGAACACCCGCGGACGGGGCAGTGGCCGGGGTGGAAAATACCCGCTAACATGAATTCACCGAGTCCGCTAATCCTGCGGAAGGAGAACGATCCCCATGGGACATTTCCAGAGGCTCGCGGCGGTTGTCGCAGCCACGCTACTGCTGTTCAACACCTTCGCCGCTGCTCAGACTTCGCCGGATTCTCCGCAAAAGGAAGATCCGGACGCTAAAGAGATGCAAGCGTTTCGTCTGACCATGCCCAAGCTGGATCAATTCGAGATTGCCACCAACGGGATCTCCAAAGTGCTGCACGATCATCCGGAGCTCAAGAAGAAGATAAACGAGGAGCCGGATGCCCCTGCCGACTCTGGGGATAAGGGCGAACACAAGATTGATCGGACTGCGAAATCGATCGAAGCGATTTCCGAAATTTCCGCAGCGGTGAAGGAATCAGGACTATCGGTACGCGAATATGTAGTGATGACCTTCACCGTGGTAAGTACGCTGGTGATGGTGACGTTGAAGAAGCAGGGGATGATTGCGGAATATCCGCCCAACGTTTCACACGAAAATGCCGCGTTTATCGAGCACAATTTCGAACGCGTATCCAAAGCCATGGCCCCGCTCATGCAAAACATGGTTGGCGGTGCTTCTGACGACACGAAGGATCAAGACGGCGAGCCGAAGAAAGATCACCCGAATTAAACCGGCGGACCTAGCGCGCCGGGCAGCAGGGGCCTGGCGGAATACTGCTGCCGTGGGGACACGTGGCAGGATGCCCCAGGAAGGCGCAAATCTTCTGGTCGAGTTCCGGGCTGATGATGTGCTCGAACCTGCACGCGTGGGAATCGGCTTCGGAAGCGGCAACCGAGAATGTGTCTGTGAATAATCTTTCCGCCAGGCGATGACGGCGGACGATGTCGCGCGCCCGGCCCCGGCCGTCGGGCGTCAAGGTAACCTGCGAATCCTGCACGATCACCGCGCCGCGAGCGCCCAGGCGCGTGGCCAAGCGCAACGGATCGCTGATCCCGGCAGCGCGCAGAACTTCGAAATTGGCAGGCAAATTTCGTTCCCCGCAGACCCAGATTTGTTCCAACAAATGATCGAAGCTCTCTTCATCTTCCTGGCTAAAGCCGGATATTTGCACCAGGCGCCCGTGGGCCAACTGGATGCGGCGATCGGCGCGGCGCCCCATGGACGGGTCGTGGGTGACCATTACGATGGTGTGGCCCTCGCTGTGGAGCTCGTGGAACAGCTGGATCACAATTTCTTCGTTGGTCTCGTCCAGGTTGCCGGTAGGTTCATCCGCTAAGATAAGCGTGGGATGATTGATCAGAGCGCGGGCGACGGCGACGCGCTGCTGCTCGCCCCCCGATAGCTGGGAGGGCCGGTGCTCGAGGCGGTCGCCGAGTCCGACTCGCTGCAGCGCGCGGCGCGCCTCTTTTTCATCGGTCATGCTGTGGAAATACTGCGCCAGCATCACGTTTTCGACGGCGGTCAAATACGGCACTAAGTGAAACTGCTGGAAAATGAAACCCACTTTTTCAGCGCGGAAGCGGGTGAGGCCCGATTCGTCCAGCCGCGAGATATCCGCGCCGCCAACCAACACGCGGCCGCCGGAAGGCGAGTCCAATCCGCCGAGAATATTGACCAGGGTGGTCTTTCCCGAGCCGGAAGGACCCATGATAGCGACCCATTCGCCGGCGGCGACCTCGAATGAGACCCCGTCGAGAGCGCGCACATTCCCGAACTGCTTGCTGAGCCCTTCGACTTGGACTGCTGGCGGCATCATTCTCCCCGCAGGATCTCTGCCGGCTTCACTTTTCCCAGCCATCGCAGCGGATAGGCGCCGGCGAGAGAGGCAACAACCATAACCGCTACGGTAAGCGGAAACACTTCCCAGCGCGGCGAAACCGATGCGTGGAACACCCGCCGGCCCATCCAGAACGTTAAGCCGATTCCCAGCAAATAGCCGACGATCCCGCCGGTGGCTCCCAGCAACCCGGCTTCGGCCAGAAATATCGCCACGATACGGGAAATCGATCCGCCCAGGGCCTTCATCAATCCGACGTCCGCACGGCGCTCGATGGCCAGCGCCGCCATGGTCGCCAGCAGGCACATCACGGTGAGCACCAGGATCAGCAACACCATCAGGAGAATGAGCAGGCGGATGCGGGCCAGCAACTGCCCTTCGGCGGCGGCAATCTGCCGAATTGGACGCACCTCGAGGTTGGGATTCGCGGACGCCAATCCGCGCGTCACTGCGGCCATCTGCTTTTCCGTTCCGGTCACGCTCAATTGCACCAACTCGATTTCGCCGGGCTGCGCGATCAAGAGTTGCGCAACCGGCAAATTCACGAAGATCTGATTGTCTTCGGCGCCACCCGCTTCCACCACGCCGGCAACGGCCAGAGTCACCGAGCGCCCTGACAAGCCGAGCGCGATATCACCGCCAACTGGCACTTGGAAATTTCGCGCGACATTGCGGCCAATCACGCAGCGCTGCACATCGTCGCGACGTTCCACCCAATTCCCTTCCACTTTCCACGAGGGGTTAAGCCTGGGCATTTGATCGAGCCACGCGCCTACTACCACCACGGAGCGGTCGCTCTTCGATCGCGCCAAAACGTAGAGGTAAGGCGAGAGGACGGCGATTTCCGGTGTACGATTTTTCTCGAGCTCATTGGCGGCGCTTTCCGGCATCAACGCCGGGCCAGCTGCTCCGGAATAGTTGGTGGCGGCAGGCGACGCAGCCTGGTCTGCTCGAGCCGGCGCGATGACCAGGTTCGCTCCCAAAGTCCGGAATTGCTGAGTGAGCTTTCTTTCCACGTCGAGGTCGATATTTGCCAGAGCGGAAAGCACCGCTGCCGCGCTGGTGGTCGCTATGAGCGCGACCAGTAATCGGCCGCGGCTGCCTCGCACCAGGCCCAACAGCAGTCTGCCGTACACTATTCGCCCCTCAGAATCGTGGCGGGATCGAAGTGCGAGGCGCGCCGCAGGGGAATCAGACTGCCCACCACGGCTACCAACGTGGCAATCGTCAGGACCACCGGGAACAGCAGCGGCTGCATTCGCGCCGCAGTCCCGAATATTTTTTCTCCCAGCAGACGCGCCAGGACCGCGCCGCCCAGATACCCAACGGCTCCGCCTATGCAGGCCAGCAGCACTTGCTCGGCGAGGAAAATTCCGGCGACCAACGAATTGGGTGCGCCCAGCGCTTTCATCAGTCCCACTTCGGACTGGCGATCGAGAACGGTAGTTGCCGCCGTCGCGGCCACTGCCAATGCCGCGCCGATCAACGCCGCCAGCGTCACCAACCACAGCAACGAGGAGACGCGGGACAATACCCGGCCCTCGGTTTCGGCCACGCGGCGAATCGGGCGCGCCTCGGTTCCCGGCATCACTTGCTGAACTTGCCGCCCGATAGAAGAAATGTACGGCGAGCAATACCAGCGATCGTAATCCGTGGGAGTCATTTTCGCCGGGTCGCGCTGCGAGAACGCATCTTCCGGCTTGGTGAGCGCGCTCACGAAGAGCTGCCGAAATTGTCCGGGATGCCCGGACAATTCCTGGGCCAGAGCCAACGGCGCGACGACGGAATTATCGTCCACGTCGCCGGTGGCGACGATTCCGGTGACCAGCAGCGGAATCGGTCGCCCCGCGGCCGCTGAGCTTTCACCATTCGCCAGCTGCAGCCATAGCGTCGAACCAGGCGCCACCCCGCCCGGGAACGATTTCGCCAGGCTTGCGCCGACCACGCATTCGTGAGCGCCGTCATTGAACCAGCGTCCGCGAATGGTCCACCAGGGATGGGTGAGCCGGACGCCGGTTTCAAATTTCGTCCCATCGGGCACTGGAACGCGATGTTGGTACCAAGTGCCGACTAGCGTAGTGGGAATATCGGGGGGCGTAGCGGTGGAAGCGGAACCGGAAGGCGAGCCCGCGTCCAAATGAGCTCGTACCTGTACGTCGAGGAAGGGAGTAAACCCGATGATGTTGTGACGCCAGAAAATTGTTTTCAGCTTGCCGAGATCAGCCTCGTTCAGGTATGCGCCTTCATCCACAGGGCGGTAGTCCACCCCACCGATCTCCAGGGCCAGCGTATCGGACTGCGAAGTGACCAACATGTTTGCGCCCAGGCTGCGGAATTCACGAGCCAAGCGGTCGCCCACGTCGAGAGCCATCATCAGGCAGGCGGTGGTGACGGCCATACCTGCAGCGAGCGCCGCCGCAGTGAGCAGTTTGCGGTGCGGATTGCGGATGAATGACTCTCCCACCAGGCGGGCAAACATTTTTTATGGATGAATCAGCGATGCGGCGTTGGAAAACGCGGAAAGGTCAACCACCACTTCGCCTCCCTCGACGCGTGAGTTTACCGGAATCGGATTACAGCCGCCGGATTCCCCGAGCGACGGAACGTAGATGGCGGCGGCGCAATTCCGGCAAATCAATTCGGAACCCTCTTTGCGGTAGCCGCGCGCGCCGCAAATCATGCAGGCATCCAGTGCGGTGGCGTATTCCCCGTTGGCCTTGTGAACCACGATAAATCGCAAGTGATTGCCATCCACTTCGGCGCCGTAGAAATGCACGTCGGAATCCACCAGGCCAGCAATCGGAATATGCACCGAATTTCCCCGCGCCTCCAACTCGGTGGCAGCCGGGGGCGCCGCGGAAACGCTGGCATAAACGAATTCCGCCGCGAAGGCCAGCACCACCGCGAAACAGAGTGCTGCGGTAGCGAAGCTCCATCGGCGCTGCTTGCGCCGTTCATATTCCCGGCGGCGAACCTCGCCCGGGTTGCTGGTGGCATCCTCGGCGGCCGGAGCAGCGGGACGAAACCACTCCCGCAGCACCGTCAGGCCGGCCACGCCCAGGATCACCACAAAAAAGAAAACTTCGTTGCGTACGATCGGCCCGATGGTGGACATCTCCGCCTTGCTCGACTTGATCCACATCGCTTCGCTCAGCTCGTGAACCCCGGTGAGTGCGAGCTGGAAAGCGACCACCATCAGAATGGTGCTGGTGACCGCAAAGAAACGTGCCAACGGAATGCGCAAGGTGCCCTGGAAGAAGAACAATCCGACCGCGATGGCGACCGCGATGCCCAGTCCAGTGCCAATCCAGACCGCGACGCCTTCGGTAGAGAGCTCCACGGCGCGCAAGATCAAAACCAGCTCGGCGCCCTCGCGCAGAACCATAAGGAAAACGAAAAATCCCGCTCCCCACCCGCCCGCTCGGCCCGACTTCTGGGCGTAAACCTCGATGCGCCCTTCGATTTCCTTTTTCAAGCTGCGCGCGATGCGGTTCATCCACACAATCATGCTGACCACCAGAACGCTGGCGGCCAGCATCAACACACCTTCAAAGCCGTCGGTGCTGATTTTCCATCGCTGCAGCAGGTAGGCGGCGGCAAAACTGGTGGCGCAGGCCAGGATGACTCCCGCCCATACGTAGCGCTTAAGCGCGCGGCGTCCGGTGCGGTCGAGATACACTAGTACGATGCCGACCACAAGGGCGGCTTCGACGCCCTCGCGCAAGGCGACCAGCAAGGCAGAAAGCATGGGCTACCCCAGCCCTTCTACTTGAAACTCGTTTACAACTAGATCAGTCTAACTACCTGGTTCCCAAAGATCAAGGCTACAGGCATCCTTCCTTGCTTCTTCGTACTTCCAATCCCTGTACAATCATATTCGACGCGCACGCTGCCGGTGCCAGTGCTATGCCCTACTGCCCCACAATTCGACGCTGGACCCTCGTGGCATGCGCCCTGGGCTTGGTGCTATGCCTGGCGACGGTCTGGGCTCAGCAGCCTCCCCCCGCTAAACCCTCAACCCAGGCGCCAAAAGGAACTGTCCAGCCGCCGATGACGTTGGAGGATGAAATGGCGCGGGATGCGTCGATGCCCGAGCGGGATCCCAAAAAGGCCAAGCAAGCGTTCCTGGCCGGGGAGCACGCCGCCAAACAGGAAGACTGGCAGACCGCGGTCGAGTCGTTTGCTGAGGCGGTGAAGCTGCAGCCGGATAAGGCGGAGTACAAGACGCAGTGGACCATCGCCGTGGGGAAGCTGGTGCGCCAACACATCGACCGCGCCGAACGCGACGCCGCTTCCGACAAGATTGAAGACGCGCGCAGCGAACTGCAGACTGCGATCATCCTGGATCCCTTCAATTCCGTCGTTCGCGAACGGCTTTCACAAATGAATTTGCCCACCACTACGCGGATGGAACCGGTCTTCGATGAACCCACCGGGGAAGTTCACTTGCTGGCCAAGCCGGGAAAGCAAAACCTGGATCTGAAAGGCGACACCAAGGCAGCGTACACGCGAGTTGCCGAGCAATTCGGGCTGCAAGTGGCTTTCGATGCCGATCTGGCCACGCGCCAAGTGCATTTCAAAGCCGATGGCCTCGACTTCGCCACGGCCATGGATATTCTCGGCGAGCAGACCGGTACGTTTTGGCGCCCGCTGACCGAGCGGCTGTTTTTCGTGGCCGCCAACACCCCGGATAAACGCAAGAATTATGATGCGTCAGTGGTGCGAACGGTGTTGTTGCCCGCCTCGGTTACCACCGCCGAAATGACCGATCTGACGCGGATTATTCGGGATGTAGGCGGCATCACGCGAACGCAGCTATCCGCGAGTAGCCGCACGCTGACGCTGCGCGGCTCGCCTTCCGCTGTGGCGCTGGCTTACCACGTGATCGAAGGCCTGGAGCAACCGCGCGCCGAAGTGAATCTGGAGTTTGAAATCCTGAATGTCAATCGGTCGCTGGCGCGGGATCTGGGGGTCACCCCTCCAACCAGCATCACCGCGTACGACATCACCAAGCAAGATATCCAAGAGGCGGAAAGTTCCGCCGAGGGGCTGGTGGGCGTTATCAGTCAGATTTTTGGACTGGGCTCTTCGATGTCGAGCTTGAGCACTTCGCAGCTGGCCGGGCTGGTGAGCGAAGGAAATCTGAGCGCGACGTCACTGCTTCCACCGTTGATCGCGTTCGGCGGCGGAGATACCACTTTTCTGGCCACGCTGCCCGGCGCGGTGGCCAATTTTTCCGAAGCGCTCTCACTGGTACGCAGCGGTCAACGCATCCTGATTCGCGCGGAGGACGGCCAACCAGCGACGTTTTTCGTAGGCGAACGCTATCCGGTAACTCTGGGGCAATATTCCTCGAGCCTGGGGTCATCGACGACCATTCCGGCAATCAGCACAAACAGCTTTCCGACGTCCAGCTACGTGACCGGATCGAATCCCGTTGCCGTGGCCACCGGGCATTTCGACAGCAGCAACAGCGCGGATGGATTTGACCTGGCGATTGTCAACCAGGGCGACAATTCAGTGACGATCTTGCTGAACAGCGGTTCGGGGACCTTCACTCCCACCGCGGGAAATGGACCGGCGGTGGGGACGTTGCCAACAGCGATCGTCGCGGGACAGTTCGACACCAACAGCACCACCGACACAACCGACTTGGCGGTGACCAACTATAACTGCACAGGATCGCCGCTGGTATGCGGCCCGGGAACGGTTTCGATTCTATTGGGCAACGGCGACGGCACCTTCACCGCAGCTCCCACGCCGCCGGTAACCGGACACGGACCGATTGCGCAGGCGATGGGCCAATTCAATCTGAAGAATGCAGCGGATCATACCGATCTGGCGGTGGTCAACCAGCAGGACAATACGGTTACCATTCTGCTGGCGAATGGAGATGGGACGTTTACGCAAGCCAACGGATCGCCGTTCGGTGTGGGGCATTTTCCCACCGGCATCGCGGTAGCTGACTTCAACGGGGACGGTTATCCGGATTTGGCGGTCACCAACGAGAACGACAATAGCGTCAGCATCCTGCTGGGCAACGGCGACGGCACCTTCCGTTCGGTTTCCAACTTGTCGCCGGGCAACGGACCGATCGCGGTGGCGACGGCCGACTTCAATAACGATGGATTCCAGGATTTAGCGGTGGTCAATACCACCGACGATACGGTTGCGGTATTTTTGGGCAATGGCAACGGGTCGTTCACCGGGTCGGGGACTTTCCCCACAGGGGCGGGCCCGGTCTCACTGGTAACCGGCGATTACAATGAGGACGGGCTGGTGGACATGGTGGTGGTGAACCAGACCGACTCGACGATTTCTTTGCTGGTCAACGCGTCGGGAGGGCAGTTTAGTTTGCCGTTAGACCTCAGCGTCGGAACGACGCCAGCGGGTATTACCTCGGCAGATTTTAACGGGGACGGCCTTCCCGACGTAGCAGTAGCTGACAAAGGCGCGGACACGCTTACCGTAGTGCTCGATTCCACGGCGGCCACAACCGGCACTACTTCGGCAACTTCCGGGCTGACGCCGTTCCCGGGCGCTGAATACGTAGACCTGGGCGCGAAGATCAAAGCCACTCCGCGGATCCACCCGGACGGCGACGTTTCCGTGAAACTGAGTATCGAGATCCGAGCGCTCGCTGGACAATCCGTGAACTCGATTCCGGTGCTCTCGAACGAAACCGTCGAGCAGAGCGTGCGCCTGCGCGACGGCAAGACCAGCATTCTCGCTGCCTTCATCCAGGGCCAGAAAACGGTAACGCTTTCGGGTCTGCCGGGGATTACTGGGCTGCCGGGAGTGGGCTACCTGGGATCGAGCACCAACAACTCCGACCAAAGTACCCAGCTACTAATCCTGGTCACGCCGCGAATCATCCGCCCGGCGCCGCGCGCTTCCAAGGCGCTGTATGCCGGCCACGGCCTGAGCGTGCCGGGAAGCGGCGGAGGTTCGGCGGGTGCAGCGCCGCCGCCAGAGCCTCAGCCGGAACCCGCTCCGCCTGCCGAGGACCAGAACCCGCAACGCGGACGTCCGGGCATGCCGGGAATACCCATTCCGCAACCTAACCCGCAACAACCTCAGTAGGCTGTGCCAGAGGTTTCCCACGCGGGGACGCCGTCCGAACACGCGGCCTCAGTTTTTTTCGGTTTTATCTTTGTGGTGGAAATTTAGACCATAGACGGGATGGTCTTTGGTGCCGGTGATCTTGATCGGTACGTAGGTTCCTGCGCCCTTCTTTGCGAAAAATGGATCGACAGCTTTCAGGAAAAATGATTTCACTCCGGTCATGGTCTGCGAAAGCTTGGCATCCATGCGCAGCGCACCTTGAAAATCGAGAGCGCCATCGTCCATGCCGTATGTGCCGGCGAGGTCAACCGAAGCTCCGGTAACTTGGAAATGCAAATTCGAAAACGTGATAATGCCGCCATCCATGTCGAACGTGCCTTTGAGCGTGGCGGGAGTGGATTCGCTGTCCGACTGAGGATTGCCCTGCGCCTTGTTGCTGAATGTCGCCACCTTTTTCTCAATGTCCGGATTCGCGAAATGCAATGAATCCACGCCAAACTCGCCTTTGAGTTTCATGCGATCGAGATAATCCTGCGGCCCCACAGGAATTTGGAGATCTGCTTTTAACTCCATTGGACCATTCATCACTGGCGGATCGTTGCCCACCGCCAGTTGCAACATATCCTCGATCCGCGCACCCTTTGAGACTGCCTTTACCACAATCAGGTGCCCGCGCGGCTCGTCTTGCCGAATTACTTCGCCGGTCGCGACGATCAGCGAATGCAGGAATCGCGCATCCACTTCTTTCAAAATGGTGTCCCCGTTGGTGCCGTCGACCACCGCCTTATAGTCGGTGTGCAGGGGCACTGACATCTTGCTCGATCGGATTTGGAACTTGGGAATGTCCGTCCACCCAGCTACATCCAGATAGTCGAGCGGCCCGCCGAAGCTTCCTTTCGAATTCATAATCCCTGAGAGAGCTTTGATCGTGCCCATGTCCGCGTTGGCGAACGTGTAGTCCGCCTTTACCGGCGTTAGGGCGGGATCTTCGGGCACCCAGGGACCGAACTCACCCTTGCAGTCGATTTCGCCTTTGGGTACGGGGTTAGTCAGCTCGGCGTGAAACGGCGACGGACGATCCAACGACAATTGGTGCATTTCTAAGTGATGGATTTCAAATAAGCGCGGCTTCTTGCCGGGCTTCGATGGTGTGGTCTCCAGGGTCGCGCCGTCGGCGTGAAGCACATCCACCATCACCTGATATTTACTAGCTAGATCCTGATTGGACCAGACGCGCTTGGGATGTTGGCCCGGCTCATGCGGAGGCGTGTGAATATGCAGTCCCTGTACTTGCACGCTGGAAACGTGCCGCGGCGCCCGCAACAGCGTCCCCCAGTTGGCATGCGCGGTCAGGCTATCGATTTGAATGAGCGGGGCGATATCGGTGCGCCCGAAATGGCGCATGGTCACGCCACCCGCTTCCACGGTAATCCGCGGAAACAGGGTGATATTGAACGTATCGATGGTCACGGTACTATCGAATTTGGCGCTCAGCACCGATTCGATCTTGGACTTGGCGATCGGGCTGATCCGCGGGCGGATGATAAGAGACACGATGAACAGCAGGACGAAAAGGCTGAGGAAAATACCGCCAACCCAATAGAGCGCTTTGCGTCGACTCGTCAGGACAAACTCCCTCTCCGGCTAATTTTCCGTTGCGGTGTAGGCGCCATGCTATGGCACCCCTGTGGTCCTCGCAATACCGGGAAGCGTGTAGGGCGAGCCAGAGGTCCGTGCACACGCGACGAGGAATTCCTCTTGCGAGGCTGGCTACTGCAGCGCTTCCAGAACCACCACGGGCTGGTAGGTGCGCGGAACGACGGCTTCGGCAATCGCTACGAGCTTTTCCTGCTGATTGAAGACGCGCAGCCGGGCCGGCTTCCAATCCCCTGAATCCAGTTCCGCGGGAGCCCCCGGCGCGAGAGTGGCGCGGCCGGGCTGAATTTGCGAGAGCATCACGTTGAACTTCGCGCCGTGAGCGATGCGGCGCTCCACGATCGGCAACACCGTGGCGCGAGGGAGTTCCGCGAGCAATCCTTCCAGCCGCACCACACGATCGCCCAAGCGGCCAGCCTGCGCGGCTTCGGCCACTTCCTCCAGTGTGAGAGCCTGGTCCAGCGTGAATTCGCCCACCGCGGTACGCACGATTTCCGCCAGATGCGCGCCGCTTCCATGTTTCTGGCCGAGGTCATGGGCCAGGGAACGAATATAGGTCCCGGAGCCACACTCCACATCGAAGCGCGCGATCGACCCACTCACGGAAGTTAAACGAAACTCGTACACATCCACTTCCGCCGCCTCCAGCACAACCGCTTTTTTCTTTCGCGCCAGCTCGTGCGCCGGACGTCCATGGATCTTCTTCGCGGAGAAGGCGGGAGGAACTTGCTGGATGCGCCCCACAAAAGGCGCCGCCAGCAGCGTCAATCGCGCGGAGTCCAGCGCTGGTGCGCTATCCGGCCCTTGCGCCTCGCCATCGGCGTCGTAAGAATCGGTAGCGAAGCCAAAACGTATGGCGCACGTATATCGTTTGCGGCGGCCTGCATAAAATCGGGCCAGGCGGGTGGCCCGGCCGAGCACCAGAACGAGCACCCCGGTGGCTAGCGGATCGAGTGTCCCTAAGTGTCCAATTTGGCGAAAGCCCGCCATTCGCCGAACGCTTTCTACGATGTCGTGAGACGTCTTTCCCTGCGGCTTGTGGATGACCAGCGCGCCGTCGATCGGCGGGGGTTGGGGAGGTCGGGGCATGGGCTGAGTTGGAGTCCGGTTTTCCGTGGGAGCGCGTTAGTTACTCCCTGTTTCCATGAAACAAAAAAATCGATCGCGGCGGCCGGCGCGATGTTATCCGGGGCCGCCAGAGCCCTTCGATTTCCGGAGCAATTCATCGATGTGCTGGCCGTAGGATTCGGACTCATCGTTCATAAAGAAAATATCGGGTGCGCGCCGCAAACGGAGCCGAATGAGCAGTTCGTGCCGCACGTATCCGGCGGAATGTCTCAAGCCGTCCAGCGCCAGTTTTTTCTCGCGCGCATCGCCGAGCACGCGTACGAATACACGAACCTGCTTTAGGTTGGGCGAGACGCGCACTTCGGTGACGTCCAATCCGGCCAGCGCCAGGCGCGGGTCCTTCAAATCACCGGCCAGCAGCAGCAAGACTTCGTTGCGGATTTCTTCCGCCACCCGTTCCGGGCGATGTGTTGGACGATGCCCTTCGACTGTCATTCTGCGCTCTCAGAAGAACTCGATTTCCTGACCCAGCAGATCTCGCCCCAGCAGCTTCTCGGATTCCAGGGCCACTGCCGACATCGATTCCTCCAGGTGTTTTTGGTCGGAGGAAATTCCCACCACCCCGACGATCGAGCGCTGCCACAGATCCTGATGCTCGAGTTCGGCGACCGCCACGTTGAAATGGCCGCGCAGGCGATCCTTAAGGCTGCGGAGAACCTGACGTTTTTCTTTTAGAGACTGCGCGTCGGGAATGTAAAGCTCCAGGGTGAGCAGGCCGATCGGCATGTTGGCAATCCCCAGAAGCGCTCCACCGCTGGAAAACTTTAAGCGGTGGCGGCGATAGGTGCGACGCGCTCGATCATGAAGCATTCAAGGGTGTCGCCCACTTTCACGTCGCTGAAATTCGATACGCCGATGCCGCACTCGAAGCCGGTGCGCACTTCCGTGGCGTCGTCTTTGAAGCGCTTCAGCGATTGAATTTTCCCGGTGTAGACTACCGCACCCTCGCGTACCACGCGTACGTCGGCGTCGCGGCGGACAATTCCATCCTGAACCCAGCAACCGGCAATCGTTCCCACGCCTTTGACGCGGAAGGTGTTGCGAACTTCGGCGTGGCCCAGAACCGATTCCTTGATTACCGGCGAAAGCAGGCCAGTCATGGCCTTTCTCAATTCGTCGAGCAATTCGTAAATGATGGTGTGGCTGCGGACGTCCACGTTCTGAAGCGCCGCCAATTCAAGGGCCTTGCGCTCGGGACGGACGTTGAAGGCGATGATAATGGCCCCGGAAGTGGATGCGAGCAAAACGTCGCGCTCGTTCACCGCTCCCGCGCTGGCGTGGATGATCTTCAGCTTCACCTGATCGGTGGAAAGCTTGGGAATCATCTCGCTGAGCACTTCCACCGAGCCTTGCACGTCGGCCTTCACCACGATCGCCAGTTCCTTCACCTCGCCGGCGAGCAACTGCTCGTGCAACTGATCGAGGGTAAGCCGTCCGGTGGCTGATTTCGCCAACGACGCTTCGCGCTGCTTGGACTGGCGGTATTCGACGATGTGCCGCGCTTTGGCTTCATCGGCCACGGAAAGTTGATCTCCGGCTTCGGGCAGCCCCTGCAGGCCGAGCACTTCCACCGGCGTCGCGGGCCCCGCTTCCTTCACCGGCTGGCCGCGATCGTTGAACAGGGCGCGGACCTTACCGTACACCGAGCCGACCACGAAGAAATCGCCAACGTGCAGCGTGCCGTTCTGCACCAGCAGCGTAGCCACCGGGCCGCGTCCCTTGTCCACGCGGGATTCCAGGACGGTGCCGCTGGCCTGAGCGTCGGGATTCGCTTTCAGCTCGCGCATATCGCCGACCAGCAAAATCATTTCCAGCAGCTTATCGATATTCTTTTTGGCCTTGGCGGAAACTTCCACCATCACCGTATCGCCGCCCCATTCTTCGGGCATAAGTCCGCGATCGGCCAGTTGGCGTTTCACGCGTTCCGGATCGGAGTCCGGTTTGTCGATCTTGTTGAGGGCCACGATGATCGGAACTTTGGCCGCACGCGCGTGATCGATGGCTTCCTGCGTCTGCGGCATTACGCCGTCATCTGCGCCCACCACCAGCACCACGATGTCAGTTACTTTCGCGCCGCGCGCACGCATGCGGGTAAAGGCCTCGTGACCCGGCGTATCGATGAATACGATGCGCTTGGTCCCCGCGTGCGCTTCATATGCGCCGATATGCTGGGTGATGCCTCCGGATTCGCCGCCCGCCACGTCGGTGGTGCGGATCGCGTCCAGCAAGCTGGTCTTTCCATGGTCGACGTGCCCCATGACGGTCACCACCGGGGCGCGTACCACGGTGTTTCCGGTAGTGTCTTCTTTCTTCTCTTCTTCCTGAACCAATTGCTCTTCAAAGCTGACGGTGCGAACCACGCCGTTGAACGCTTCGGCGAGGGAGGTCGCGGTCGGCACATCGAGCGCCTGGTTAATGCTGGCGAACACGCCACGGTCGAGCAGGGTTTTCAATAAATCTTTGGCGCGAACGTCCAGCTTCTCAGCCAACTCGCGAACCGTGATTCCCTCGGTAACCGTAACGTCGCGTGGCTCGCGCTGAACAGGGGGCGCAGCCGGCTCCGCCATTGTCGATCGCCCGGGACCAGCGCCAGGACGTGACCGCACCGGATGGAGTTTGCGCTCTCCTTCGGCAAATCTTTTCTCAATGAGCGGGCGTCCGCCTCGAGCGGCGGCGGGCTTGCGCGCGTACAGCGGTTTTCCGGGCTCTGCTTTTGCACCGGGAGCTCCCGATGCACCAGGACGCTGGGCGCCAACCGGCCCTTGTTGGCCGGGCCGTGGCGGCATTCCAGGGCGGCCACCGCCGCCGGTGCTTCCGGGACGCGATGGATAACGCGAAGGAGGCGCTCCGGGACGGCTGGAAGGGGCGCCTGATGGCGCCGATCGCATGGATGATGGACCACCGGCCGAGGGCCGTGGTGAACTCGATGGGTACCCGCCGGGTCTGGAGGGACGAAGAGGGGTATTGCCGGGCGTTGTCCCGGGCCGGGGCGTCGCGGACGGAACCGGGCGGCCAGCACCTTGTACTGGCATGGGCCGACCAGCGCCCTGCACCGGCATGGGCTTGCCTGCACCTTGTACGGGGATGGGACGGCCAGCGCCTTGCACCGGCATCGGGCGCCCAGCGCCTTGGACGGGCATGGGCGGTCGAGGAGCGCCTGCAGCGGCCGGGGGCGCAGCAGGCCTGGACACGGGTGGGGCAGAAATGGGTCTAGCGGGAGCTGCGGGCGCTGGAAGCGCAGCGGCAACGGCCGCAGGCGCTACCGGCGCTGGTTTCAAGGCAACCGGCGCTACGGGCACGCTAACCGCAGGAGGCGCAGGCGCAACCGGTGGGCGCGCCGCTACAGGTGCGGGCGGAGCGGCCACAGTGGGAGCGGCCACGCTAGGAGGTGCAGGCGCGGAGACGGGCTTCGCAGTAACCCCCGCCGGAGGCGCGGGCGGAGCAGCAGACTTCGGTTTCGCCTTTGCGGCGGCCGCGCTCGCTTGCGCTTGGGCTTCTTCGGCAGCTTCGGCATCGGCCAATTGGCGGAAATGCTTTCGGGCAAGATCGGCGAAGGAATTTTCGAGCGAGCTGGAATGCGTCTTCTTTTCGGTGACGCCAATTTCCGGCAAATACTCAATAAGCACTCTGGCTTTAACTTCAAGCTCGCGCGCCAGTTCGTTAATTCGAATTTGACCTGGTTCTGTCATTAGCTAACTATTGTTTTCCTTTTCTTGGTCGGGTGATTCCGACGCTGGCTGTTCGCTTGCGGTCTCGCTCTCGGCGTCTGCGTCCGTCGAGCCTTCTTGTTGGGTCGTGGGCGACTCATCCGCCACGGATTCGTTGTCCGCCGCATTGGGTTCCGCGGAGGCTTGCTCTTCGGGCTGGGTCTCGGTGGCGCTCGATTCGGTATCTTCGGGCGCAACTGTTTCGAGTTCGGCTTCCGCTTGTTCCGTCTCCGCTACCACTTCGGACAGTTCTTCGATCGCGTCGAGGGCTTCCACCGCTTCGGCGCCTTCGATCGCCGCGGCGTCCGCAGGCGGTGCGGAAAGGCCGGCCTCGATAGCCTCGAAATGCCCGGCTACGGACTGCCGGATCTTCTCGACCATCTTGTCGCCGATTCCAGGAATCTCCAGCAATTGCTCAGGGGTCATATCGGCCAGGCGTTCCACCGAAGTGATTCCATGCGCTTCGAGCTTATCGATAGTTTTCGGCCCCACACCCAGCAGCGCGGAGAGCGGCGTGGTGGGAGCGGTGAGGGCGTTCATTTTCTCCTCAATCTCGCGGCGCTTTTCTTCCTCGCTCTTGATATCGATGTTCCAGCCGATCAGCTTGCTGGCTAGCCGGACGTTTTGGCCCTTCTTACCGATCGCCAGCGAGAGCTGGGTATCCTCGACGATCACTTCCAGCCGCTTCTCTTCCGCGTCGACCACCTGCACCCGGGTCACCTTCGCGGGGCTCAGCGCTTTTTGCGCGAACGCCAGGGTCTCTTCGTTCCACGGGATGATGTCGATTTTTTCTCCGCGCAATTCGCGGATGATCGACTGCACGCGCATGCCTTTCATTCCCACGCACGCGCCCACCGGATCGACGTCCTTGTCGCGGCTCTCCACCGCAATCTTGGCGCGCTCGCCCGCTTCGCGAGCCACCGCGCGAATCTGCACCGTGCCGTCGTAAATTTCCGGTACTTCCATTTCGAACAATCGCTGCACCAAAGCGGGGTCGGCGCGCGATACGATTACCTGCGGCCCCTTGGCCGCTCGCTCCACCGCCCGAATCGTCACCCGCAAGCGGTCGCCAACGTTATACGCTTCCAGCCGGGACTGTTCGCGCTTGGGCAGGCGCGCCTCGGTCCGTCCCAGGTCGACGATCAAATCCGGGCCCTCGGTGCGCTTCACAATGCTGTTGATCAACTCTCCGACGCGGGTGTGGTACTCGTTGTAAATCGTGTCGCGCTCGGCCTCGCGCACTTTCTGCAGAATCACTTGCTTCGCGGTTTGCGCCGCGATTCGGCCCAGCACTTCCGTAGGCTTGGGCTGGGTGATCTCGCCGCCCACTTCAATTCCCGGAGTCTTCAAGCGCGCATCGCTGATTGAAATTTCGCGGAGCGGATCGGCTACTTCCTCCACCACAGTTCGAACTGTAAACACATCTACGTGGCCGGTATCCGGATTGAATCGCGACCGCATATCCTCATCGGTCTTGTAGTATTTGCGCGCGGCAACCACCATCGCGTCTTCGATGGCCGCTACGATCACCTCGGGCTCGATATGTTTCTCCCGGCTGATCTGCTCGATTGTCTGAAACAGGAGACTTGCCATACCCGTCTCTCCATGCGATCTAGATCTCGACGACCAAATTCGCTTTGCGGATCGCCGCAAAGGGTACCGCCAACTCGCGATCCCGGTACTGCACCTTGGCCATTCCGTCCGCGTACCCCGCCAGCCGGCCCTCAAGGTACTGCACACCGTCCACCGGCTCATTCAGCCATATCTTCGCTAACCGCCCCGAGAACCTGCTGTAGTCCTCGGCTTTCAACAGCTTCCGATCCATCCCCGGCGAACTGACTTCCAGCGTGTACGGCGGTCCGGGGACCAACTCCTCTACATCCAGCAGCACACTCAGCTGCGCGCTCACGTTCTCACAGTCGGTGTGAGTGATCGAGCCGCCCTTCGGACTCGCTTCGGTGGGCGGCCGATCCAGAAATATCCGCAACAGCCGGGCTTTCCCCACCTGCCACTCGACATCCATAATTTCCATGCCCAGCGACCGGGCCACCCGCTCTGCTGCGCCTCGGACTTTGTCCAAATGCATTTAAAACAGCTCCGGGACACCCGTAGTCCACGCCCGTGGCCCGGAATGATCCAGCCACGCTCGGTCTCCACTCGCCCAACAAAAAAGTGGGCTCTCGCCCACTTGGGTCGTTCGACCTAGCTGGAAAGTCTTGAGTATACTCAGCAAGCGCCGGAAACGCAAGGCGTTGGCAACCCTACCGGCATTCCCGGACGGGTTGCTTCGCATCGCCGACAAAGGGCCCTTTTTCCACTAAATTAAGGGCCCTTCACCTGTATTCCTTACTGCTTGGGAGGTTCCGCCGGCTTGGCTGCCGGACGCTGACTCGCAGGCTTGGTGCCGCCGCCGGACGCCTTCGCCGGATAGGCCTGGTCGAACAGGCGAATAATATCCTGGGAGATGTCCACGCCGTTGGCCGAGAAAATCACCGGGGTATTCTGCGACGAATTATCGAGAATGATCGAGAAGCCGTTGTCACGGGCATACTTATCAACCACTTCCATCAGCCGCCGCCCGATGCGATCGATCACTTCGCGCTGCGCTTCGTTACCGTCGTCGTTGAAATCCTGCTGCTTACGCTGGTAGCCGCGCGTCAATTGGTCGTTTTCACGCACCAACCGCTGTTTTTCATCGTCGCTGAGGGTGGATGCGCCGTTACGCAGACGGGTCTGAATGTCTTCAATCTGCTTGCGAATGGTTTCCAACTCCGCCTGCCGGGGCGCGAATTGCGCTTGCAACTCGCTCGACGCCTGCTTGCCCTCCGCAGTGCTGGTGATGGCCACCTGCATGTTCAAAATACCAATCTTTTCGGGGCCTGCCGCCGCGCCCTGGGCCCACGCAGAGGGGATTAGCAAGAGTGCCGCGAGAGCCGCCCAACCGAACTGAGACCGAATCTTCATTCTGACTCCTTAAGAAAATTTCCGCATAATTGCGAGCCTCGGATTATAGCCGCCGGTTTCCCGGTGGGTCAATCACATTTCCGCCATCTACCTTACAGACGCGGGAAAGCTGTGTTTCGTTGTCTCATGCCCGCGAGCTCACCCAGGCCTATTTGCCAGGCAGGGGCGCTCGTCGGCACCCGAAGCAACCGGGGTCACTGCGGCAGAGGAACCAGGAGTACGCGATTGTTGGTCAGATCGGTGAGCACTCCGATGTTCGTCGAAGGATCGATAGCGATGGAAAACATTGGCGATCCGCCCAATCCTAGGGCATACACCACGTGTTGCCCCTGATAGTCCACCACCGAAACCGTATTGCTGGCCGGGTTGACGGTTACCGCAGTGCCCGTTTGCGGATTGTAATCGATCGACGTCGGATCGATCCCAGCGCGCATCGTGGTCACCACTTGGGTAAGCGGATCGATGATATCGATGCGATTCGAATCGCTCTCCGCCGCCAGAAATTCGCTCGACACGGGATCGTAGATTGAAGCGGCTGGTCCAGTGACTCCGGAAATCCGTCCGGCCAGTGTTACCGTGGCAAGGTCGACGAAATCGAACGCTGCCGGCGGGTAGGTGGTAGCCGTCAAGGCGATGTCGTCCACATAGTCCACTCCCACCGCGATCGGCTGTTGATCCACGGTCACTGCTTCCCCGCCGCCAGCCGCGCCCGAGGCCATCGAGATCGAACTGATGTTGTTCGTGCCATAGTTCGCGACCACCGCAGCTCCGGTATCCGTATTCATGGCCACCCCCATCGGCTGGGTGCAACCGCTGCAACTCGGCACAGACCTCACCACCGCCAGGTTTACGTAATCCAGGATAGATACCTGGTTGTCGTTGGTGGTGGTTACCGCCGCCAAGCCCAGACTGGGGAGCACGGCCACCGACGTCGGACAGGTGCCTACCGTGAGTGTGGCGTTGATCAGGCCGGTTGTGAGATTGATGATCGAAACGCTGCCCGGAACGGAGCAATCACCCTGGCTTGCGACGATGGCTAGTTCGCGGGTGGTGTCCACGGCTACTGAAGTGGGCGCGGTGGCCACCGAGACTGGCAGGATCGCAGTCAAATGCCCGACGTTCGAGAGCGTCGAATCCACATTTTGCACGTCCACCACGTACCGCCGCGGCGTCCCGAGCATGGTGATCGGAACCGTGGCGGTCAATTGACGGCAATCGGCGGGGCAGGGCGACGGCAGCGTGGACGTCGTGAGCGCAGTGCCATCCAAACGGATTACCGAACCCGCAGCAAATCCATGTCCGGTGACGGTCAGAGTCACGGGCGATGCCGTAGAAAACGTGATGTCCGGAGTGGACTCGACGATCTGCAGCGGCCGCACCGGCCCCAACGAAAGCACCGTCAGCGAGCTGGTTCCCGCGCCATTGCCCTGGTTCACCACCACCGCCTGGTTGCTCCCGGCGTCGATCGCCACGGCCTGCGGATTCGCTCCCACCGGGACGGTCTGCAAAACGATGCCGGTAGAGAGGTTGGCGACGTGCGCGGTGCCGCTAAAAGCATTGACAGTGACGCCGGTGTTGGTCAGCGGATTTATGGCTGCGGCGATTTCCGTTTTAGTCTGGGTGTAAGTCTGGGTCGTGAAGTCGAGTGCGCTAAAAATCGTCGACGCAGTATTGCTGGGGTCAGTGACGAGGACCGCGTGAGTCTGCGAATTCACCGCGACGCCCTGCACCGATGTGGAGAGCGCCAGGGTACCGACAACCGCGGGAAGCTTGCCGCCATCTCCGGGGGTCGCAGGCCGGCCCAAGTCCACGATGGTTAATGTGCCTTCTCCACCTGGTGTAACGATGGCCCAGTTCAGAGTGGGATCGATCGCTACCTCGGGAAACAGGCCGGTGCTCACCGAGGGCAGTGTGCCTCCGACGGTGGTCAAGGCGCACGGCGGAGTAGTGCAGGCGGGCGTGCTATTGGGATTGGGGGTGACCAGGTCGATGACCGTAGCGGTATTGGTGGTGGAATTCACCACGATGCCGCGATGGGTGAGCGAATTGATCCCGATCGAATAGGGCGAAATGGTCAGGCCTGCCTGGGTGCTCACTGGGGTGAAGCCGGTCAGCGACAACGTGGATTGCACGGTCTGCGTGGCCATGTTCACAACCGAGACTGTGTTGTCGCCGCCATTCACAACCAGCGCGAGATTCAGAATGTCGTCCACCGCTACGCCGGTGGGATGCGTTCCCACAGGAACGGTCGCCGGAGCGGCCGTGGGTAGAGCGTCCAGATTGACGAACGAAATCGAATTGTCGCCGGTATTCACCACCACCGCCGTCGCGGTTGCCGCATTGATTGCTACCGCCGTTGCCGCGGCGCCGCTCGCCAACGGCACGGTAGCCGTCGCGGCGGTGGGAATGTCTGACGTCAGATTGGAAACAGCCACGTTAGTGCCCGCTTCCGAGGAAGAGGTGGTGATAATACCCAGATTGCGTACCACCAGTGAATACAACCCAGCCAGATTCAGTTCTGGCCCCGCTAGTCCCACATTCAAGTGCCGCGGGTCTCCGGTCTGCGAGGTGCCGACCACCGAATTGCCGTCGAACGTGGTCACCGTGGAAGGGGTGAAAAATCCGCCGGTCAGCGTAACCGTAGGTGTGGACGTGGTGGTAGCGCGGGCCAAAGTATTCGGCGTGAGGGATAGCAACGCAGGCTTCACTGCATAGACGTTTAGGTTAGTGGCCGCGGATAGGTCGCCGGACTGGCTCTGCACGCTCAAGGTCAATATGGCCGCAGCCGAAAGCGCCGGTGCCGTGATTCGCGCCCGGAGCAGCGTGGTGTTCAGATAAGTGGTGGTGACGCTGGCACTCGGCACCCCGTTCAGCACCACCGTGCTGGTGGAAAAGAAGCCCTTGCCGATCAAATAGATGTCCTGCTGGATCGACCCTTGCGGCACCGAAGACGGCACCACGCTGGTCACCGCGGGAGTAGCGTTGGCGCTCACATCCACCGTGAAATCTCCTGATTGGGTAGGATCCGCGGCCGACGTCGCCGAAATCGTCACACCCGATTCAGCCACATCTGGAGCGCTAAACAGTCCCGATCCGGAAATGGTGCCGGTTGCCACAGTTCCACCGGCCGTGCTGTTCACCGACCAAGTCACTCCGGTATTCAGGGAGCCCGTGACGCACGCGGTGAACTGGTAGGTCTCCGATACCTCCATGGTGATGGCGGAGGGTAGCGCGGTGGTGGAGTTGCAAGTGTAGGTCGATGGAATCACGCGCACCCGAATGCCGGAGTCGACGGTGACCGTCGCGGTTCCGAAGTCATTGATGTTGGCAATGCTGGTGGCGGTGATCTTCACCGTCTTGGGGCTCGGAACCGTAGTGGGCGCGGTGTACAACCCATTCGTGTTGATCGTTCCGAGCGCACTGTTTCCGCCTACGATGGGTGTTTCGTTGGCTTGGCTAACACCCCAGGTGACGCCCGTAGCCGAGACTCCGCTCACTGACGCCGTGAACTGCAGGCTGGTCCCCACCAGCACCGTCGGCGCATTGGGGGTAATCGTCACCAGCGCCTTGGTTGCTGATCCACATCCGGCGATCGCGAACGATGCCAGCGCCACCAACCACAAACTTGCTTTCCGTACTTGGCCAAACCTCATACCACCAACTCCTTTTCCATTTCGACCGCCCAAGCCCGCGCGGTTCCCGTGTCTTTCCGCTTCGCGCGGCGCCGGAACATCTTAGAACGTAGTGTTAATCGTGAACCGGAAAGTGCTCTTGGTTTCCACCAGTCCGGTCGGGAACTTCTGAATGTCGTTCGTCAGTAGTGTATTCAATTCCGGTATGACCTGGGTATTCAGAACTCCAATGCCTTGCAGATAGCGCTGGGTCTGATCCGTCAGAGCGAACGCCCCCCGCGGCGCCGACACCGTATTGGTGAGGCGCAGCGGATTATACGCGTAGTAGATGCGGAATGGCGCTTGGATGATGGGCAGCTGAACCACCAGTTCCACGCCGATCGAATCGCGGGGGTGGAAATTGGTGCCTGGAACCAGCTCCAGGTTCTTGGGAATTACGGTGTTCGGGAAGTTCGCATTGGGATATTGCTGCTGCAACAGCCCTACCGCGGAATCGCTCAGTTGCAGCCCTGATTGGCGAATAATTCCGTTCAGGCCTATGTCGTTGAAGAGCTTGAACACCACCGGCCCCGCGATGGGAATGCGGTACTCGGCGTTGATCACCGTCTGGCTGTCGCCGCCGGGACGCGTGGCGTAATACTGCAAGATCGGCACGGAAATCGATTGCGTGGTGGGATTGCCGTTGCCATCCAGCACCGTGGGATTCTTGAACGTCACGCTGGTGCTGGTCGACGAAGGAATAAAGACGTAGGGCGAAATCGTGTAGTAATCGAAGCCGCGCACAGTATCCTCGCCGCCGGTGTAGAAACGGTCGAACGGCGGCACCACTTTACCTCCGTAGCCGGTGGTGAACGCGCTCAACGCGCGGATTCCGATTACGTTACGGTGATGGTAGGTGCTATGGAAATACTTGAACTCGAAACTGTTCGACACCACGTTGACATTGCCCAACAGCGGGCCGCCCTCAAACGACGCGGCGTACGAATAGCTCTTTCCACCGGTCGGATTGAATTGCGCGTTCACCGTATTGTGCGTCAGCGTCGGGGTAATCTTGCTCGCGCGGATGCCCTTCAGCGAAGAGGGCCCGGCCAAACTGGTGAACTGCAGCGACTCAAATAGCAATTCGGACGACTGGCTGAACGCGCTGATGTTGGTGGTCGAGTATCCGTAAGTGAGGCCGAGCCGGGTGAACGAGAGTTTGCGCAGGGGATAGCTGGCGAACATGGTAAAGCCATGGCTATCGGTATCGTAGTTCTGTGCGATGGCCGGATTGATGGCGATTTGCTGGCCGAGCAAGATGGACTCCTCGCGGGCCTGGTTGTAGTCGAACCGCTGGGTGAAGACGGTGAAACCCGTGGAAATCGGACGGTCGAACAGATATGGCTCAGTGAATCCAAAAGTGGCGTTCCGCGAACGGTCCCCGAGCTGACCCGAAAGCGTGAGGGTTTCGCCCAACCCCAGGAAGTTATTCGTCTGGTAGGAAAGTCCGATGAAGCTGCCGGCCAGTCCGCTCACGCCGCCGGAAAAACTGATCGATTGCTTTCCTTTCTCTTTCACCTTCAGCCGGATGTCCACCGTGCCGTTCTTGACGTTCTTCTTCAGGTCCGCGTTTTCCGGCTTGATGGTATCGAAGTAATTGAGCTGGTTCAGGCGCAGCAGGCTGAGCTCCCACAACCGGTCGTTGAACAGGCTGCCTTCATCCAGCAGCAATTCGCGGCGGATGACCTTGTCGCGAGTGGTGGTATTTCCCGAAAATTCGATACGCCGGACCACAAACTGTTTTTGTTGGTCGAAAACCAGGACCAGGTTCACCAGATGTTTTTTGTCGTCCACATCGAATTCCGGCTCGGTAGTAAAATCGATGTACCCGTATTGTCCGTATAGTTTCTTGTAATTCTCAAACGCCTTGCGCAGCTTGGCCGCGGAAAATATCTCTCCCTGCTTCACCGGAAAAACCCTCGCCAGGAATTCGGACTTGAAGAACAGTCCCTGATCCGGGTCCGAGCTCCGGAATCGCAGCGTGCCCATCCGATATTGCGCGCCCTCTTCCACCTGAATGGTGATGTCCGTCCGCTTGCCGTGCTTGGAGCCAACGAACGGCCACGGCCCCGGGATTCCCGCCTTGTTCTCGTCCACCGTTTTCAGGGTCGGACCGTTGGGAGCGACCAGCACTTTGAAGTAGCCGTTATCCTGGTACAGGCCGCGCACCCCCACTTCCAGGTCTTCGTCGAGCTTGTTGCGATCGAACGTCTTGCTCCAGATATCGATGTCGGTGATGTACAGCGGAATGCTGATCGGCCGCGAGTGGCGCATAGCGCGAATGATGCGCCGGCTGGAGAAAACGTGGTTGCCGGTAATGGTAATCACTCCGACCGCAACCTTGGGGCCTTCATCGATATTGAACACCAGCTTAACCGCGTTGGAGGCGGCCAGCTTTTCATAGGTCGGCTTGACCTTGGCAAATTGATGGCCGTGTTCGGCCAACAGATCCTTCAGCACTACTTCCGCGCGTTTGATTTTCGTGGGATCGAACTGGCTTTCCACCGACAACCCTACTTTGCGGTCCTTGAAGCGGTCCAGAATGTCGGACTCGCTCACCGATTTGTTGCCTTTGTATTCAATCTTGCGAATGACCGGGCGCTCTTGCACGTAGAACACCAGAATTTTTCCGTTGGGCTGCGCAGGATCGTCTTCCACTTCCATCCGGATGTCTTCGAAGAACTGGGTGTTCCAGAGCGCTTGAAAATCGCGCCGCGCTCCATCCTCGGTGTAAACGTCACCTTTGCGGGAGAAGATGCGCGATTGCAGCGTGTCGTTGTGGACCCGGCGGTTGCCCTGAAACTGAATGTTGGTGATGATGAAGGTGTTGGAGGAATTTCGCGGCTGCGTTTGGGCGAGCATCGGCGCTGCGGCCCCGAGTGCCAGCAAGCACACCCCAAGGCCGCAGACAAAATGCTTGTGGAAAAATCGAACGCATGCGGCCGCGCCAATACTCAACGCCGCGCTCCCCCGCCCAAGTCTGCTTGCTCCCTCGCCAGATTTTTATCCCGGCTGCGCGTGTAGGATTCTTAGTGGGCCACCGGGGTTGCTTCTACCAGCGGGCGGAAGGCCAAACCATCGCCGGACAGATGTATTTCCAGCGTAGCGGGCTTCTGCAATCCTCCCTGGATCAAAGCTTCCGACAGTGGGTCTTCGACGAATTTCTGAAGAGCGCGCCGCAGCGGCCGCGCGCCGTAGTTTCGATCCGTGCAGGTCTTCTCGAGGATCCATTGGCGCGCTTCCGGCGTCAGCACGATCTGCACTTGCCGGTGCACCAGCGTATCGTTGATCTTACCAACCAGAAGATCGATGATTTTCAGCAAGTCTTCGTCGGCGAGCGAATCGAACAAAATGATCTCGTCGAGCCGGTTCAGGAACTCCGGATTAAAGACTCTCTTGACTTCCGTCATCACCAAGTCATCCATATTTTTCACGTGCGTTGCTTCGCCCGACTTCTGGAAGCCCAGCGACGCATGCTTCTGCAGCGCTCGCGCTCCGAGGTTAGAGGTCAGAATGATGATGGTATTCCGGAAGTCAACCGTATTTCCCAGTCCGTCGGTGAGCTGGCCGTCCTCGAATACCTGCAGCAGGATGTTGAACACATCCGGATGCGCCTTCTCGATTTCGTCCAGCAGGATGATCGAGTACGGCGTCCGTCTTACCCGCTCGGTGAGCTGGCCGCCCTCTTCGTACCCGACGTACCCCGGAGGCGCGCCGATCAATTTCGATACCGAATGCTTTTCCATGTATTCGGACATATCGAAACGAATCAGCGACTTCTCGCTTCCGAACAAAAATTGACCCAGTTGCCGCGCCACCTCGGTCTTCCCTACTCCGGTCGGTCCCAGGAACAAGAAGCATCCTACCGGACGTCCGGGCGCTTTCAAACCCGCACGGCTGCGGCGGATAGCGCGGGCCAGCGCGGTGATCGAACGATCCTGGCTGATGATGCGGCGATGCAGCTCCTCTTCGATGCGCAGAAGCTTCTGCTGCTCGTCTTCCTTGATCGAGGAAACCATGATGCCGGTCCAGCGCGCCACCACTTCTTCGATGTCTTCGCGGGTGACCACACCGGTAGCGGAATCGTCGATCTTCAGTTTCTCGCGCAGCATGCGCAGGTGCTCTTTCTCTTTGCGTTCCTCTTCCGAATAGAAGCGCGCCTTTTCGAATTCGTGGTTGGCGATCGCCGTTTCCATGCGATGGGTGATGAATTTCACGCGCTTCTGCACTTCCGAAACTTCGTCCGGCAACATGGCCTGGCGCAATTTGACGCGGGCGCCGGCTTCGTCGATCAAATCGATGGCCTTATCCGGGAGAAAACGATCGGGAATGTAGCGGTTGGAAAGATAGACCGCATTCTGAATGGAATCTTCGGTGTAGCTGACCGCGTGGAATTTTTCGTAACGGTCGCGCACGCCCTGCAGCACGCGAATGGCTTCCTCTTCGTTCGGCGCACCCACTTTGATGGCCTGGAATCGGCGCTCCAGCGAGCGGTCCTTTTCCACCGACTTGCGGTATTCGCCCGGGGTGGTCGCTCCGATGCACTGGATTTCGCCGCGGCTCAGCGCCGGCTTCAGGATATTCGCGGCGTCCAGCGAACCTTCCGCCGAGCCCGCGCCCACCAGCGTGTGCAGCTCATCGATAAACACGATCGCGTTCTGGCTCTCCATCAATTCCTTCATGATGGTCTTCAGCCGTTCCTCAAACTGCCCGCGATACTTGGTGCCCGCGACGATCAAGGACAGATCCAGCGACAGAATTCGCTTGTCGGCGAGGAACGGCGGCACGTCTCCGTCCGCAATTCGCTGCGCCAGCCCTTCGACGATCGCCGTCTTGCCCACTCCCGGCTCACCGATCAGCACCGGATTGTTCTTGGTCCGCCGGCACAGTATCTGGATCGCGCGTTCCAGTTCCTTGTCGCGGCCTACCAGCGGATCCAGCTGCGATTCCATGGCCGCCTGGGTCAGGTCGCGGCTGAATTCCGACAGCAGCGAAGCTTCTTTGGGTCGATTCACGGGAACCTTCTCTCCCGCGCTCCGCTGTAATTCTTCGCGGACCGCGGCTAGCCGCAGACCTCGCTCTTGAAGAATTTCCGCTCCGAACGATTTCTCTTCGCGCAGTACTCCCAGCAGTAGATGTTCGGTGCCCACATGTTTGTTGCCTAGCCGCTCCGCTTCTTCCGCGGCGAAGTTCAAAATGCGTTTGCACTCCTGGCTCAGCGGCACTTCGACCGAGGTCGAGATGCGCTCGCGCACGGTAATGCGCGATTCGATTTCCTTACGGATGGAATCGATCGAGCCGTGCGTCCGCAGGAATCGGTTGGCCAACGCTTTGTCTTCGCGCAGCAGACCCAGCAGCAAATGCTCGGTCTCGATGTACGGGCTGCCGTACTGGCTAGCCTCATAACGCGCGAAGAAGATCACCCGACGGGCTTTCTCAGTGTAGCGTTCAAACACGGGTCATCCGCCCTTCCGGGGTTTGGGCCCCTGGACCTTCCGCAGGCACTCCGTAAATGCGCTCTGCGTCTGTTTTCCCGGCTGGACCCAAGCTGCCATGTTCTAAAACCAGCAGGCGATCCGCGCGCCGAGCCAAAGAGAGGTTATGTGTCGCCAGGATGGAAGTGAGCTGATTGGACCGATGGAGTCGCTGCATCAATTCGAAGATGGCCTCTGCGTTGCCTTCGTCAAGATTTCCGGTCGGTTCATCCGCCAGCAGCAGTTCCGGATGGCCGACGAGAGCTCGTGCAATCGCCAGGCGCTGTTGCTCTCCACCAGACAACTCCCCCGCTCGATTGTTGGCGCGGTCGGCCAGTCCTACTTCCGCCAGCCAATCCCGTGCCCGCTCGAGCGCTACGCCGCTGGGTCCGCCTTGGATCAGGAGCGGCATCGCTACGTTCTCTGCCGCCGTAAAATCCAGCAACAGGTGGTGACGCTGCCACACAAAACCGATCTTGCGGTTCCGGTACTCCGCCAGCGTCTCTGCAGTAAGCGCTTCCAGAGAATTTCCGGCGAAGTATACTGCACCCGTCGTTGGGGTGTCCAGCGCGGCCAGCAGATGCAACAAAGTACTCTTGCCCGCACCGGACGGCCCGAGCACTGCGATCATCTCTCCCCGAGCGACGCTCAGGTCCACGTTGCGCAGTGGCTCGATCGCCGATGCTCCCGAACCGAATTTCTTGCCGACACCGGCCATGCGCAGCAACTGCCCGCCGTTTTCCACAGTCTGGAACGTCGCCGTTTGCGGCTGCGGGACGACCAGTACGCCGGAGTCGATTGTTGGTGTCATTCTGCCAGTACACTACTCACGTTAGATGCCGAAGGCTGTCGCCGCTATGTGCTTTAATTCCAATGCCGATATTTCCCGCCCGAGCACGCCAGTGATAAAGACTTTCCCATAGTTCCGAAGAACTACCACCGACGCCAGTTTCGCCCCAGGCGTACAGCGCGACGTAGCTCAATTCTAGCACGTCCGAAGGTACTAGTTTGGGCGCGCGTTGCCAGTAAATTCGTACCAGATACCGGCAAACGGTTCGAGTCGGCACGACGCCCCGATTTACTCCCAGTATCGCATTCGAACTGCGTGTGGTCGGGTCAACAGGATCTACTCAAACCGCAGGATCTCTACCGGCAAAATTCGCGTCGCCGCTCGCGCTGGGTAAAGCGTCGCTGCGACGCAGATCGCCACCGACGCCGCGGAAATCCACAGCGCATCCCAGCCGTTGGAACGAAACGGAACATACGGGATCGCGTAGACCTCCGGGTTCAACGGGATCAATCTCCAGTGGTCTGCAATCCATGCGAAGCCGTACCCGCCAGCCAGGCCGGCCAGCGTGCCGGCAAGCCCCACTGCCAGCCCTTCCAGCATAAAGATATTCCGGATCTGCGGCCGCCGCGCCCCCATGGCAATCAGTATGGCGATGTCGCGAGCTTTGTCGGTGACGGTCATGGTCAGCACCACCAAAATGTTCAGGCCGGCAACAAAGGTGATTAGACCAATGAACAGGGCGGTCACCAGTTTTTCCAGGCTCAGCGCCCGAAACAGGGCTTGGTTTTCGTCACTCCAAGTAGTAGTCAGATAGCCGGGGCCGGCTTTCTCGCGTAGCCGGTCGGCCACCGCGCTGGCGTCATCAATGTGGTTGGCACGCACTTCCAACAGGCTGGCGACGTCGCCCGTGCCCGCCAAGCCCTGCGCCGAGGCCAATGTCACGAAGCCCCAATTGGCGTCGTAATCGTAGAAGCCGGAATCGAAGATGCCCGCCACCCGGAAACGCTTGGACCTGGGGATCATCCCAAACGGAGTCAAATTGCCTTGTGGGCTGGTGAGGGTAACGAAGTCGCCGGCGCTTATGTGCAGGTCGTTGGCTAGAATTTTCCCCACCAGCAGCGCTGGGAATCCTTCGCCGTCGGCGCCGAAATCGGACGATCCCTCCACCATCTTCTGCAGTGCTTCGCTCGCGCGCACCTCCAGTACCGGATCGATTCCCTTCATCACGATGCCTCGTGCCCGGCCGCCTGCGGACAGCAAAACAGTGTCGTACATCGCGGGGGTGATGGTTCTCACTCCTGGGGTATCTGCCAGTCGCTGCATCAGCGCACGGTAGTCCGGGATCCCTTCGGCGTCGATCGGCTTGAGGTTGACGTGCGCGGTGACGCCCAGCAGGCGGTCGCGGATGGCTTGGCGAAAGCCGGTGTTCATGGCCAGCGCAACCACTAGCGAGCCCACCCCGGCGGCGACGCCTACGATCGAAAGCACGGTGACCAGCCGCAGCACCGCCGGCCGCGATGGCGACCGCAGGTAGCGTAGAGCGACCAGCCACTGGAGCGTCATTTAGTCTCGTTCGATGCGGGACTCTTGCCTGTAGCGAGGTTGTCGACCACCAGGCCGTCGTCGGCTGGGCTCTCGGGGGCAACTGGCCGCAGCAACGGGAAGAGAATCACCTCGCGGATCGAGTGCGAATCCGTGAGCAGCATTACCACCCGGTCGATGCCGATGCCTTCTCCGCCGGTGGGCGGCAGGCCGTGAGCCAGTGCGCGGATGTAATCTTCATCGAGCTGCTTGGGTACCTCATCGCCGCCGCGCTCGATCTGCTCCCGAAACCGCGCTTCCTGGTCGGCGGGATCGTTTAATTCCGAAAAGCCGTTCGCGATCTCCATGCCAGCCACGTATAGCTCGAAGCGTTCGGCAATTGATGGATCGTCCCTGCGCCGCTTGGATAGCGGGGAAATGTCAGTCGGAAAATCGTAAATCATCACCGGCTGAATCAGCTTTTCTTCGGCCACCGCTTCAAATAGCGTTCCAATGCACTGGCCGTCTGAATCCGCCGCGCCGATGGCCACGCCCTCGCGTCCCGCAGCACGCGCCGCGGCGTCCCAGGTCTGCAGAAATCTCCGTGCCCCGCCCGGCGCGCCGAGATCCTCGAGCGAGGGTCCGGGCCCGGCATACCCAGGCCAGTGCCGCACAATGGCTTCGCGCATCGACATCCGCTCGATGCGGCTGAAATCGAGAGCATGCTCGCCGTACTGCACCGTAGTGCTGCCGCAAATCTTCTGCGCCAGCACCGCCAGCAATTCCTGGGTCAGAACCATCATCGATTCGACGTCGCTGTACGCCTCGTAAAACTCCAGCATGGTGAATTCCGGATTGTGCTGGGTGGAAATGCCCTCATTGCGGAAGTTGCGGTTGATCTCGTAGACCCGATCAAGCCCTCCCACCACCAGCCGCTTCAGATACAGCTCTGGCGCGATCCGCAGGTAGAGGTCCAGATCCAGGGTGTTGTGGTGGGTGGTGAACGGTCGGGCCGTGGCGCCGCCGGCAATCGCATGCATCATCGGCGTTTCCACTTCCATGTATCCGCGCGCGTCGAAAAATCGCCGGATTTCCCGCAGTACCGCCGCCCTCTTTTCAAAGGTCTCGCGCACCCGCTGGTTGGAGATGAGGTCCAGGTACCGCTGGCGGAAACGCGATTCCACGTCGGAGAGGCCGTGCCACTTCTCGGGCAAAGGCAGCAGCGCCTTGCTCAGAAGCTCGATGCGCTCGACCCATATGGTCAGCTCATTAGTCTTGGTGCGAAACAGGTGCCCGGCTACGCCGATGCTGTCGCCCAGATCGAGTAGGCGGTACAACTCGTACGCTCGCTCACCCACAACGTCCAACTTCACATAAATCTGCAGGCGACTGCCCTGGTTGAGCAGGTGCGCGAATCCTGCTTTGCCATGCCCGCGCATCTGGACCAAACGCCCTGCCACGCGCACCTCAACCGGTTGTTCAGCGAGTTCCTCGGCGGTCTTCGAACCGTACTTTTCGAGGATTTCCGCCGCCGTGTGGGTCCAGGCAAACCGCGTGGGATACGCCACATGGCCCTTTTCCGCGATTTCGCTCAGTTTTTTCAGGCGTTGCAGGTATTGGTCGTGGGGCTCGAATTCCAACGCAGGTCCTTTCGGCTCAGTCGCTGGGCAGTATAAGGGCCGGTCTGAGCAGCGTCAAGGAAACCCCTTCCCTCTTCCAAATTCCTGATATACTGCCGGTCACCTCTCGGAGGCGTTTATGGATTTCGCAGGCCTCTCAAAGTTTTTTGCTTCGCGTCAAAGTGTCAAGGAACAATGGGCCGCGCGGCTTCCCGCGAATAAGGTCCAAGTCTTTGACCGCGCCCTACAGCTTTGGACTCCGCCGTTCAACATGCTCAGTGTGGCTTTGGACGCGGCCCTTTCCCAGCGCAGCGATGGACATGAGCTGCTGGCCCGCCAACACGCCGCCGTATCCTCCCAAGTGATGGCGCCCCTCACCCTCACCGTAACCGCCGCGTTGGCTAGAATTTACGATGAGGCCCGGCACATGCCCGATTTGCCGTTGGTGGACTCGCTCAACCCTTCCTTTTTCCGCGGCCCCACCGCGCAAGATGCCGCCGGCTGGAATAGTCTTTTCTTCCATATTCTATTCGGCAGCCGCGCCCGTTTTTTTCTCAAGGTGCGCGTCCTTTCCGAAATACTGGAAAAAATCGCCCAGGAATTCTGTATTTGCGCGGACGAGCTCGCGGCCGGCGCTTGTGCCTGGCCAGACCGTTCCTGGTCCGCTTTGGAATGCCTACATTACGATTTCAACACCTGCCTACGCGAGTCCGAGGTTCTTTTGAAGTGCTTCCTCGGAACCCTCCCGGCGTCGCAGATCCCGCAATTCGAGCAGACCCTGCTCGTTCCGGTGCCGGCGGCGGCCTCTGCGCGCCAGTATCTCGTTTCCGAGCGCTTCTAGTCCGGCCGTTAGAGGCGCCTCCGAACTCCACTGGACGAACCTTAATAATCCCCTCACAATGGTTCGGTTTGCTGTAGGGGTTTGCATACGTGGCCAGTGTGCTATCTGCCGTCGATCGTGTAATTGCCCGCATCGCCAACACCCCAGCGCGAACGAAGTACAACTCTCAGAACCGGGGATGCATCCCAGCCTTACAGATGCGTCCCGACCGGGATAGTGACCCGATTGCGACGAGTGAATGACGGAGAGATGCCGGAAGCGGAAGCGATCCGGCTCGCCCAGCAAGGCAATGCTGAAGCCTTCGAGCGCTTGTACCAACTGCACAGCCGCAGGGTTTATTCCCTGTGCCTGCGGATGGTGAGCAATACCGCCGAAGCGGAGGATCTCACCCAGGAAGCGTTTCTCCAGCTTTTTCGGAAGATCGCTACGTTCCGAGGTGAGTCAGCTTTCTCCACTTGGCTGCATCGCTTGGCGGTCAACGTGGTGCTGATGCGCCTGCGCAAGAAAACGGCGATTGTCAGCTCCCTGGACGAAATGACTGAGCCGGACGAGGAATCTTCCGGGCCGCGCCGGGATTTCGGCGGACCGGACTTGCGGCTGGCGGGCTCCATCGACCGCATGAATTTGCAGCGGGCGATCGAACAACTGCCGCAGGGATATAAATCGGTGTTCGTGCTCCACGATATGCAGGGCTACGAACACAACGAGATAGCCGAGATTATGGGTTGCTCGATCGGGAACTCGAAATCTCAGCTCCACAAGGCCCGCATGCGGCTCCGCGAGTTGCTGCACGAGACTCTGCGGGACAAAGCGCGCGAAGAACGTCAGGCGGAGAAGTCCGACGCCGCCACCGAGGGTGGAAAATAAGATGGAAGCCCTGAACTGCTCTCAGTTTTTGGCCGATCACTTGGAATCATGGTTGGACGGTGTGCGCCCGGCGGATGCCGAGGCGCACCTCCGGGATTGCGCCTCTTGCCGGAGCGTGGCCGGTGACGTTGCCGCGATTGCCTCGTTTGCCCGCGCCCTCGCTGACCAGGATCCCAACCCGCCCGCCCGCGTCTGGGTGGCGCTCCGCGCCCGCATGGAAGAAGAGGGATTAATTGCGCGCGACGCAGCGGAACTTGTTGCGCAACCCGGCCCAAAAACCCACTCGACTGGGCGTTGGTTTGGCTGGCTGCCTGGGGCAATGCCCCGCCCCGCCTTGGCGGTTGTCTACCTCGCGCTGATGGCCGCGGGCGGCTTTATGCTCGGCTCCCACTCCTTGCTGCAGAGCAACGATACCCGCTGGTACAACACCACCCGCGACCGCGCCGACCAAGTGAGCGCCGTCCTCGACACCGCGGAGGAAAATACCCTCTCCGGCCTGCACGAGCCCAATCCCGTAGTGGCGGCTTCGTTCCATAAGAACCTGGTGCTGGTTGACAACTACATCAAGCTATGTGAAAAAAGCGTACGCGAAGAACCCCAGAACGAATTAGCACGCGATTATCTATACGACGCCTATCAACAGAAGGCGGATTTGCTCGATCAGATTTCCGATCGGGGGGAAGAATCACGATGAACGTCACACTTTCTTTGCGCGCAACCAAATCCGCAGCGGCCGCGGCATGGATCGCCGCCGGGGTATGTTTCTTCGCTGCGCCTGCCTTCGGCCATCACCTGGAAAAGCATTTCACCGTCGACGGCCACAGCGTGGTCACCATCCACAATCCGAATGGCACCGTAACCATCCACTCATGGAACAAGCCTGAAGTGATGGTTTCCGCCGATCACGCCAGTGACCGCGTCGAAGTGGACGCTACCCAGATGGGCAATCGCATCGATCTAGTTACCCACACCCTGGCCAACAGCGTTACCCCGGAAGAGTTTGAAGCCAATTATCAGATCTCCGTTCCCCAGGATGCCGAGCTTCAGATTCATGATGATTCCGGGTTGGTGGAAGTCAATCAGGTGTTCGGCGATATGGCGGTCGAAACGGTTGGCGCAGGCGTCAACCTGGCCGATGCCGCGGGCTACGTCACGGTGAAGACCGTGGGCGGCGACTTTCAATGCTCGCGCTGCGCCGGTCAAGTGCAAGTGCAGTCGATCAGCGGCAACGTCCGGCTGATCCAGATGCGCAGCTACAAGATTTTTGCGTCCACCTCCAACGGAGATATTCTGCTCGACGGCGAGTTTCTCGCCAATGGGGTCTACCGCCTGAAGAACTACAGTGGCTCCATCAACGTGCGCTTTTCCCCCGGCGATTCTTTCGACCTGAACGCGCAATCGGTGCACGGAAAATTGAACAACCAGGCGGACCTGAAGCCCTATAACCATCCGCAGAGCCCGCCGTCGCGCTGGGCCACCAGTATATTCGGGAGCATGAATCTGGGGCGTGCCAAGATCGACGTGCGGTCGTTCGATGGTACAATCAACATCCTGAAGCGTGACTAACCCACCAAGCGCACCACGGAAGTATTGCTGATGGCGATCCCACCAGTCGGACCGGCGCGGCCTTCCCCTTTGATATGTCTAACCGGATTCATGGGCACCGGGAAGTCCACGGTGGCGCGGTTGCTAGCCCGCCAGATTGGGTGGCGGCACGTCGACCTCGATCAGCGGATCGTTCAGCACACCGGCGTGAGCATCCCCGAATTCTTCACGCAGTACGGTGAACCGGCATTCCGCGAAGTTGAGCGCGATCAGCTTCGGCGCATCGAAGGTGAATCCCGCGAGCAGGCTGCGCCTACCATTGTCTCTCTGGGGGGCGGCACCACCGCGCAGCCTGGCGCTGTCGAATTTCTCCGAGCCAACGGCGCGCGCTCGATCTGGCTCCATTGCCCCATCGAAGAGCTTCTCTCCCGAATTTCCCGCATGAGTGACCGCCCTTTGTTCCGCGACGAGGCCAGCTTTCGCCAGCTCTACGACCAGCGGCTGCCTTTCTACGAGCTTTCCGACTATCGGGTGGAGACCAATATCGAACCCTTGCGCGTCGTAGAACAGATATTGGCCATCGCGATTTTCGACCGGGTGCAAGCGTGAACCTCAGAACCCCGCGCGTCGCCTCACCCGCAATTTTCTTCGCGCTCGCCATTGCCGTCGCAGCGATCTCGCTCGGCCCGGGCATGCCTGGGCTGCTTGCCCGCGCCGCTGCTGCACAACCATCCGCGCTTGGCTCGCCTTCCGTCCTGGTGCCAGACAAAGGAAAACTGCGCATCCTGATTAGCGGACAGGTGGCCGGCCGGGAGGATTTTGAGATCGCGCCATCCGGAAGCGAATGGATCGCTCGCGGGTCAACCGACGCCAAGCCGGCGCAGGGCCCGAGCACACGCATTATGGGCGCGCTTCGCCTCACCCCAGCGGGCACGCCCATTTCCTACGAATGGTCGACCCAAGGAGCGAAAAAAGCTTCCGCCAATATCGCCTTTCAGGATTTAACCGCGACCATCGAGTTGCACCTGGAGGGAGCCAAACCCTACACCCAGCAATTCACGTTCCCCAATCCGCGTATCGCCGTGCTGGATAACAACATGTATCACCAGTACGCGGTGCTGGCGCATCTCTACGACTGGCAGAAAAAGGGACCGCAAATCGTTTCGGTGCTCGTACCGCAATCGATGACTCCCGGCAGCGTCACCATGGAGCCGCTCTCTTCTGCGTCCGCCGGGAATCCCTCGCAACAAGCCCTCAGCGTCAAAACAGAAGACCTCGAAGTGGATGTCTTCCTCGAATCAGGCAAGCTGCAGCGCATCGCCGTTCGCAGCGCAAGCGCCGAAATCGTTCGCGAAAATTAAATTTCCATCGGGAAATGCCGCTAGCGGCGGGGCGGTGCCAAATCGTCGGAAACTGGTGCGGCGCGCAGCGCGGCGTGTATTTTTTCGTAGGTCGTGACCAGGTCTTCCGGCTCCACGCGCGTCTCCCCCACCGTGGTCATGAAATTCGAGTCCCCGATCCATCGCGGCAGCACGTGCAAGTGGATGTGCCCCACCACTCCAGCGCCCGCGGCTCGCCCAATGTTCATGCCCAGGTTGTAGCCTTGCGGGTGATATATGCCTTCCAGCGCGGTTTGCACCCGTTGCGTCAGAACCATCATCTCCGACAACGTGCCGGCATCGCATCCGCTCAGGTTGTCGGCATGAACGTACGGCACCACCATCACGTGCCCGGTGGTGTAGGGATAGCGATTCAGAATGACGAAGTTTTTTTCACCGCGGAGTACGATTTGCGCCATGCGATCGTCCTGCAGCGAGAGCGCGTGGCAGAAGACGCAGGTCTGGTTCTTGCTCGCGTCTTCCATGTACTTGTAGCGCCACGGCGTCCACAGGTAATCCATGCCCGGCGCCTCGCTCAGCTTTGCGCGGAAGGCTCGGCGGCGGGGCGGCCTTCCGGACGCGCCGACGTATTAACGTAATCCTTCAGTTCCTTGCTGGGCTTGAAGTAGGGGATCTTCTTCGGCGGGACTTCTACTTTCGCCCCGGTCTTCGGATTGCGACCGGTGCGTCCACGGCGCTGGCGCGTGCGAAAGCTGCCAAATCCGCGGATTTCGATCTTGTCGTTGGTTTGCAGCGCCTGAATGATGCTCTCAAAAATTGTTTCCACGACGGTTTCGGACTCTTTACGCGCCAGCTCGGTTACGCGCGTGACCTCTTCTACCAAGTCCGCCTTGGTCATCGTGTGGTCTTTGTCTTCCTTGTTCACCGTCGGAGCATTGGTCATCGGAAGGCGGCCTCCTCACTCAATTCTGTCACAAATGATGATCGGGGTGCAAAGGGCGGGGTTCAGGGCGTTCCCTGAATAACACTAATGGCGACATAGGTAAACGTCTATTTCCCCAGGGCTGGCCCATTACGGCGACTGCCGCTTGGCCATGATTGCGTCGCCGATGGTGGCTTTCGAAGTGGACTTCGCGGAACGAAACACTTCCATCTCCTGCCTCTCCACCTGTTTTTGCGCGGCCCGATAGCTCAGGCTGATCTTGTGCTGATCCGTTTCGATGCGAATGATCTTGAATTCGTACTCCTGCCCCTGCGTCAGCACCGAGGCGGTACGCTGGCCCCGTGGCAATTTCTCGCGCTCACCGCGGTCCGCTCTGGACTTCCGTTCTTCGATTTCCGAAACGTGGCAAAGTCCTTCGATTCCCTCCGCCAGTTCCACGAACGCGCCGAACTCCGCCAGCCGCGTCACTTTCCCCTTGATCAGGTCGTTCACCTTGTGCGCGCCAAACCAGTTCGCCCAGATATCGTTCACTTGCTTCAATCCCAACGACAGCCGGCGGTGCTCCGAATCCACTTTCAGTATCTTCGCTTCCACCACCTCGCCCTTCTTCAATTTCTCGCTGGGGTGCTTCACCCGGCCCGTCCAGGTGAGATCGCTGACGTGGATCAGCCCTTCCACTCCTTCTTCCAACTCCACGAATGCCCCAAATTCCGCCAGGTTCCTCACTCGCCCGCTCACCAGCATCCCCGGAGAATACTTCGCAGCCACCGCTTCCCACGGATCGGCCTGGGTCTGCTTCAATCCCAGCGAGATGCGGTGCTGTTCCGGCTTCACTTCCAGCACCACCACTTCCACTTCGTCGCCCTCTTTCACCATTTTCGATGGATGCTTCACCCGCTTCGACCAGCTCATCTCGCTGACGTGGATCAATCCCTCCACGCCCGGCTCCATCTGCACGAACGCGCCGTAGTCGGTTACTCCCACCACTTTTCCTTTGGTCCGGCTGCCCGCCGGAAAACGCTCCGGCACAGTAGCCCAGGGATCCGGCAGAAGCTGCTTGCGGCCCAGCGAAACACGCATCTTGTCTTTGTCGAACCGCAGCACCTGCACCTGAATATCGTCGCCCGGTTTCACCAGCGCCGAAGGATGCTGCACCCGGCCCCACACCAGATCGCTCACGTGCAGCAGCCCATCCACTCCGCCCAGATCCACAAACACACCGTAGTCCGTCACGTTCTTCACTTTGCCGGTGACGATCGCACCTTCCACCAGGTTGGCCATCAGCGCGTCGCGATGCGTCTTTTGCTCTTCCTCCAGGATCACTCGCCGGCTCACCACAATATTTCCGCGCTTGCGGTTCACCTTCAACACCCGGACTTCCAGCTCCCGGTCCTTCCACGCATCCAAATCGTGCACCGGCCGCAATTCGATTTGCGACGCAGGCAGGAACGCCCGCAACCCAATATCCACCACCACCCCGCCCTTGATACGATCAATTACTTTCGCGGTGATCGAGGTGTGCTCTCGACCGGACTTCTCGATCTTTTCCCACACCCGGCGCTTATGCGCCTTGGTGTGCGACAGCAATACGTACCCGTCCTTGTATTCGTGGGTGCGCTCAACTTCAATCGTCTGCCCTGCGCCAAACGGTATCGCCCCGCCGGATTCCAGGAATTCCGATGCCGGCACCAGCCCTTCGAACTTTCCGCCGACGTCCACCACCACGCCCGCGGGCGTGACGCTCAGCACTTTCCCTTCAAAAATTTCGCCTTCGGCTGCCGCGGCTTGCGGCGTCGGGTACTGTTCGAGCAGCTGGCTCATGCCTTCGGCGGTTACTTCCTCGGCGGCGCGGTCCGCTTCCGATTGCGCGGAGTCAGCAGAATCAACAGACGCACCGTGCGAGGTTTCAGAGTCCGGCGCAGCGGCGTGCGATTGCTCTTTCACCTTGGTGTCGGAATGCTGGTCAGCAACAGCGGCGGGCGCAGACGCTGCAACCGTCGGCGCGGGCGCCTCCGCTGGTGTTTGGTGTTTCTCGGGCTCGGAGACCACGGGCGGCGCAGCCGCCACCGCGGCGTGTGGTTGATCCTCAACCGCAAACGCCTCGCTTCGAGCGGGCGCTTCCACGGCAGAATCCACCGCTTCTACTTGAGTGCCGGTAGGCCCCGAAGTTGAAATCGGAGGGTTTTCGGCATCGGGTTGATCATGATTAACTGACATACGCGTCTCCCAGCGGACTCGCAGCTAAACGAAGGATTTCCCTCGGACTCCAACCTGCGGGGCTAGAGAATAGAAGGGATAGAAATGCTACTCCGGGTTTCTTATCGTGCGAATGATACCCGCCCGGCTTCCGGGTTGTCAACCGGCCGGGCGCGCCTGTAGAGCCCGTTGTGCCTCCCGGCAACAGCAGCGGTGTGCCCCGATGTGTCCCTGTGCTTGTTTTTCATGACCCTGGTGTTCTCGCCGCTTCGAGGGTTTGCTGCAGACGTCTCCATCCGATGCGCCTGCCGCGTCCTGAGTGGCCTGCAGGCGTCCCAGCTGTGCCGCTAAGACTCAGGGGCACCGGCCGCCCAAAAAACTTGCCTTTCCCCGCGCGTCGGTGCTAGCGTTGGCCTCCGATGGCATCCCCTGAGTCAACTGCAGCCAAGCCCGCCACTGAGCGCCGGACCGCCCGTCGCTTTTCGATGGCTCTTCCTATGAAGGTGCGCTTCGAAGCTGCCGCGCACAATTTCGTTGAACAAGTGGGGGAAACTCGCGACGTCAGTTTCCGCGGGCTTTATTTCACCAGTCCCGCGCCGCTCCAAGCCGACTCTTCCATCGAATTCGTGCTCACCTTGCCTCAGCAGATCACCCTCGCCGGTGACGTCCACATTCGTTGCTACGCTCGCGTTCTGAGGGTCGATTCGATCGCCGGCCGCCAAGGAGTTGCGGCTCGGATCGAACGCTACGAATTCCTGCCGGCTTCGGCCTGACGGCCATGTCCTTCTTTGCGCTTTTGCACCGGAACGTTTCCTCATCTCCCGGCATCCTATCGCCCTGCGGGTATTCCCTCGGCCACCCGGCGCTCTCCCCACATACTCACCAGGGCTTGGCCCGCTAACCGACCATGGCCCGCCATACCATCCTGATCGACGCCGACGATACCCTGTGGGAAAACAACATCTTCTTCGAGCAGGCTATCGAGACCTTCATCGATCTCCTCGAGCCCCTCGGCTACACCCGCGACTACATCCGCTATATCCTGAATGAAACCGAACGCCGCAACATTCGCCAGCACGGCTACGGAGTGCGCAGTTTCCGCCGCTCCCTCGAAGACACGTACCTAAAACTCGCCGGAAACGTCGCCCGCCGCGAAATGGTCCAGCGCATCGAGCAAATGGCCGCTGACCTGGAGGGCACCCCGCCCCACATCCTCGACGGCGTTCCGGAAACGCTGGCCTACCTCGCCGACCGCCACCGCCTGATCCTGCTCACCAAGGGCGAACCCGCCGAGCAAGCCGCCAAAGTGGAGCGCTCCGGCCTGCAGACCTATTTCGACGCCATCGAAATCGTGGTCGAGAAAAATTCCGAGGTCTACGGCCACATCATCGAACAATTCAAAATCGTGAAATCGCACGGATGGATGGTAGGAAACAGCCCGCGCAGCGACATCAATCCCGCCCTGCAAGTCGGACTGAACGCCGTCTTCATCCCCCACTCGAACACCTGGGAGCTGGAAAAGACCGCCGTAGAAAGTGGAACCGGAAAGCTAGTAATCCTGTCGCAGTTCCGCGATCTGCGCCAGCACTTCTGATTCGCCTCCACGGACCCAGCCCCGCAATTGGCGCCGCCACTCGCGCCGGTGGCAACCAAAGATTCCAAACGCTCCGTTCCAATTGACGTGAGAACGCTACCCGGACCTAAAAAGAGACTAATGTAAAAACTCGAAGGGCCGACCATATAGTTATGCCTTCGTGCCACACTACCCACGCCGCGAAGCCCATCACGAGACTTCTTCTCACAGTGATAATCGTAGCGAGCGTTCCTCTACGTGCCGACGACGGTGTCGCGTCCATCGCTGCAGGCGGCATCATGATCGTGAGCCGCGAGCCCCGCATCGCGATGGCAAAAGAGGTCGTGCGAATTTCTCCTTTGAAGGTGGTCGTTGACTACGACCTTCGGAACGACACCGACGAGGATATTAAAGATTGGGTAAATTTTCCGTTCCCGAACTACATGCGGGGCGCCCACGAACGCGACCCATCTCAGCGGGGCTTCGATGATTTCAAGCTTTGGATCGACGGCACGCGGACTCGCTATCAAATTAAGGCAAGAGCGTTCCTGAATGACACCGACGATTTCACCGAGGTTCTCACCGGCATGCATGTTGGCATCGCCACTTCTGGTTATTCGCCTTCGTCCCGCCGAAACCGGGACATCGACAGGCTCACAGCCGATAAGCGTAAAAGGCTCGAAGAGGCGGGACTAGCCGATGAAAATGACGAGCCGCTTTGGCAGGTCCAGAAGAGTTATGACTGGCAACAGACGTTTTGCGGCGCACAAATCCGTTCACATCCGTCATGAGTACTCGCCTGTATCGGGATCAACTAACTTCCGTTATTTTATGACTAATCCCGACGCTTACGGCAAGAGCCTGTGCATTGATGACAAGCTGCGCCCCG
>Ga0302326_10001755_pt1 | contig 54281 bp, 50 predicted proteins | sample Palsa_T0_3_FD_202264 | JGI IMG/M metagenome (GOLD analysis project Ga0302326, IMG submission 202264) | Peat permafrost microbial communities from Stordalen Mire near Abisko, Sweden - Palsa_T0_3 | ecosystem: Environmental > Terrestrial > Soil > Palsa > Peat permafrost | place: Sweden: Abisko...
GCGACGCTGGTTAGTCGACGAAGCCCCGAAATTCGGCCGGCCGATCGCGCCTTCTGAGTCGCCCTGCGCTGCCTATGGCCGGGCTGGGCGCGCGTCCTCTTCATTGCCCAGGCGGACACCGTCGTTCGGTCAGGAGAGGGTCCCCGTCGAGTCGTATTTGGCGATGAAGTAGTCTTGTATGCCCGTCTGGGTGTTGGCGGCCAAGCCGCCGCTTGTGTCGCTCCAGTGCGCCTCTTCATGAACGCAATGTCGAATGGCGAGTCGGGGTTGGTCTCGAGCACAACGAGGCTTTGGTAAGCGACACCGTTCGTGGGGTGCGTGAATCGTCGTCTTCAACTCGATGACGGCCATCAGCGGTGCGGAGCCCCCGGCGTTTCTTAAACGATGCCGTTCATGGGAGCGAGGGCCGCGGCGAGAACCGTGTGGCTGTGCGCTGGTTCCCGGGACTCCCTGCTAACCCTCGTGATGCAGGCGAACCGAGGGAGGCATGACTTCTGACGACGCGCTACGCTCGCGGATTCCTCGTGACGTGCTGCCACCCGACCACCGCGAACTTCGACCATGAGGTGGCCTTCTCGGTGGACGTGTCCAGCATCACGTTCGGCCCAGGAGTGCTAGCCGAGGCCGGCGAGGCTCTTGCCGCACTGAGCTGCCGCCGGGTCGCCCTCTTCACCGACCCGACCGTTGGGCGCCTGGAGGCCGTCTCGGTCGCCCGCGGCTCGCTCCAAGCAGCGGGACTCGAGGTCGCGGTCTACGACCAGGCCCGCGTCGAGCCGACGAACGGTTCGTTCCTCGCCGCGGCGGAGTTCGCGCGGGAGGGAAAGTTCGACGGCTTCCTCTCAATCGGAGGCGGGTCGGTCATCGACACCTGCAAGGCAGCGGCGCTGTATTCGAGGTACCCGGCTGAGTTCCTCGCCTACGTCAACGCTCCTGTCGGGGAAGGCCGCCCCGTCCCCGGTCCCCTTCCCGCTCACGTGGCCTGTCCCACCACCTGTGGTACCGGCAGCGAGTGCACCGGTATCGCCGTCTTCGATCACCTGGAGCTCAAAGCCAAAACTGCTATCGCATCGCGCCATCTGCGCCCGGCGCGCGCGCTCATCGACCCGACGCTCACCCGTACGCTCCCTCCGATGGTGGTCGCCGCGAGTGGATTCGATGTCCTCTGTCACGCACTCGAATCCTTCACGGCGCGTCCCTACATCGCCCGAAGCCGTCCTCCTTCCGCCCAGGCACGGCCGATGAGCCAGGGAAGTAACCCCTGGAGCGACGTCGGAGCCCGAGAGGCACTCCGGCTCGCAGGGCAGTTCCTCGTCCGTGCGGTGCGGGATTCAGCGGATACTGAGGCGCGCGAGGCTCTGAGCTGGGCGGCAACGCTCGCAGGCATCGCCTTCGGGAACGCCGGGTGTCATCTCCCACACGCCATGTCGTACTCGGTGGCTGGTCTGGTGCGGGATTACCACTGTCCAGGTTACCCGGAGGTGGAACCACTCGTTCCCCATGGCATCTCAGTCGTCGTCAACGCCCCGGGTGTCTTCCGCGCGCTGGCGCCCCACCTCCCGGAACGCCACCTCGAAGCAGCGGGGTTGCTCGGAGCGAACGCCGAGCGAACGCGCCCCGAGGACGCTGCCGAGCTCATCTCCGGCGCCCTCGAGCGGTTGATGCGGGACGCGGGCGTGCCAATGAGTCCCGCGGCGCTGGGTTTCGGGCGCGAAGACGTTGTGGCTCTGACTCGGGGAGCGATGCTCCAGAAGCGGCTCGTGGACAATGCGCCGATTCAAATCGACGCCGCGCGCATGCAGTCACTTTTCGAGGACTCGCTGTCCCCGGGCTAGACGGCATGCCAGCTCCAACTCCCGAGCCACGGACTGCCTACCGTTTCTTCCTCCCCGTCAGCACCCGGTGGATGGACAACGACGTCTACGGACACGTCAACAACGTCGTCTACTATGCGTACTTCGACACGGTGGTGAACACCTACCTCATCGCGGAAGGCGGGCTCGACGTCGCAGCGGGTCCGGTGATTGGGCTCTGCGTCGAGTCCCACTGCCACTACCTCGCCTCGGTGGCGTTTCCGGACTCGCTCGAGGCTGGCCTGCGCGTCGCGCACGTGGGCCGCTCGAGCGTGCGCTACGAGGTGGGCATCTTCCGGAACGCAGCGCTCACAGCGGCGGCCCAGGGGTACTTCGTCCATGTCTTCGTCGACCGGGTGACTCGCCGGCCAGTGGAACTCCCAGGAAAGCTACGCGGAGCGGTCGAGCGCCTGGCGGCCTCGACGCCCTAACCCAGGAAGGCACCACCCGGGGACAGCGCAATCGCTCACCTTCCGTTGGAGCCCGTCTGCTATGCCGTCTCGTTTCCGAGGAGGAACGCCCGATGGCTTTGAGCAGCATTCGCGTGCTACCCGTCGTTGCTGCGGCCGGCTTACTCGTTAGCCTCTCAACGTCCGCCGCTCCACCGGTGGTGGTGCGGGCCGGCTGGCTGGTGGACCCGGCCGCTGGAAGTGCCGTGGCGAACCAGAGCCTCCTCATCGAGGATGGCCACATCAAGGCGGTGGGGCCGCACATCGACCCGCCGCCCGGCGCCGAGGTCATCGACCTCTCCAACCGGTATGTTCTCCCGGGGCTCATCGACGTCCATACCCACCTCTGTCTGACAGTGAAGACACAGGGCGGCCACGGACTGAACGACCTCCTCCGGTCGCTCCTGTCCGCCACCCTCCTCGAGACAAACGCACGGCGGGCACTGATGGGCGTGGTGAACGCGCGGGAGATGCTCGCCGCTGGCTTCACCACCGTCCGGGACGTCGGGAACGCGGGAAACTACGCCGATACCGACCTCCGACGTTCCATCGAAGAGGGCTGGGTTCCGGGCCCGACGGTCATCAACGCCGGACGAATCATCGCCCCGCTCGGGGGCCAGTACCACCACCTGCAGCCGGAACGTCCCGACCTGGGAGAACCGGAGTACCTCTATGCGGACACGCCGGACGAGATGCGGCTGGCAGTCCGGAAGAACGTCCTCTTCGGCGCCAAGGTCATCAAAATCGTCGTCGACGACCAGCCCTATCTCTACTCGGTGGATGACGTGCGGACGCTGGTCGCGGAAGCCGCCAGGGCCGGGCTGAAGGTGGCCGCGCACTGCGGCACCGACGCTGGCGCAAGGATTGCCGCCGAGGGTGGCGTGGCTTCCGTCGAGCACGCCTACGATGCGACGACGGAGACGCTGGAGCTGATGAAGAAGAAGGGGGTGTTTCTCGTGGGTACCGACTTCACCCGGACCGCAGCGCACGAGATGGGGATGGACGACTTTCACCCCCGGGTGGTTGCGCGTCTGAAGCGGGCTCGGGCAGTGGGGGTGTCCATCGCCTTCGGGACAGACGTGATTTTTCCGATGAGCGGTGAGACGCGGGGGAGCCTGTCGATTGCCTTCGTCGAGAGTTACCAAGAGGCTGGCTTTCCCGCGCCGGCCATCCTTCGCACGATGACCACCGATGCGGCGCGACTTCTCGGCATGGAGAAGGAGCGTGGGAACCTGCGGCCCGGCGCCGCTGCGGACCTGGTCGCGACGGAGGGAAACCCGCTGGTTGACGCCAGCGCCCTGCGCAAAGTTTCCTTCGTCATGAAAGGCGGCCAGGCGGTGCGGCCCTGAGCTCCCCGGAGACCGGCAGAAGAAGTCGCTCCGCGAGGAGGCTTAGCCCCGGGGCCGTATCTGTAAGCGTCTATCCTTTGTTTTTCCAAGCCGACCTGCGAGGCCCGCACCCATGCCACCCAAACTCCACATCATCGTCACCAGCACCCGTGAGCAGCGTGCCGTCACCTCCGTGGCGAGTTGGTTCGTCGAACAAGCCACCCAGCACGGCAAATTCGAGATTCAGGTCATCGACCTGAAGGAGATGAAACTGCCGCTCCTGGACGAGCCGTTCCATCCGACGCAACGGCGGTACCAGCACGACCACACCAAGGCCTGGAGCAAATCCGTCGAGGTGGCCGACGCCTTCGTCTTCATCGTCCCCGAGTACAACTACGGGATGCCGCCCGCGCTGCTGAATGCGCTCGACTACCTTTATTACGAGTGGAATTACAAGGCGGCGGGGTTTGTGAGCTATGGCGGCATCTCGGGCGGGACCCGCTCGGTCCAGATGACAAAGCAGGTGCTCACGACGTTGAAGGTGGTGCCACTACCTGAGGCTGTAACTCTCCCCTTCTTCGCGAAGCACGTCGACGCTGACAAGAAATTCAATCCCGACGAGTCGCAGCAGAAGGCCGTGACGACGATGCTCGACGAGTTGCTGCGGTGGACGACCGCCCTTCGGACGTTGAGGGCATAGCCCCGGCTCAGGAAATTCGAGGCTTCCCTGCTGGAGGGCGTTTCCCGCACCGAGGGCCCTCCCCGCACCATCGAGGCGACCCTGACGCAGCCCTCGCGGACGCGATGGGTGTAGCGCCCTCAGCCGTCAACGCGCTCGCCGGAGGCGGAACTCCACCGTCGTCCCCTTCCCGACCTCGGAGGAGAGACTGAGCGAGCCGCCGAGCTTTGTCACCAGCTCGCGGCAAATGGAGAGCCCGAGGCCGGTGCCTACTCCGACCGGCTTGGTGGTGAAGAGCGGCTCGAAGACACGCTGCTGGAGCTCGAGGGGAATGCCCCGACCGTTATCCGTCACCCACACCCTGACCGACTCGTCGTTCTCTGCCTCCCAGCCGAGCTCGATGCGCCCACCCCGGGCGCCGTCATCCATCGCCTGCGCGGCATTGACGATGAGGTTGAGCAACACCTGCGAGAGCTTCACGGGCCCACCATGGACGTGGACCGAGGGACCCCGCACCACCAGCTGGCCACGGTTCCGGACTTCGGCGCGCGCCAGCTTGCTGACGAAGCCCGCCACGTCGACGAGGTCGGACGTTTCCTCGACGTCGTAGCCCCGGACCTGGTTGCGGATGCCAAGCGCCACCTGCCGGATGTGGTGCGCCCCCTGCTCGACATCGTCGAGGATGTGCGGCAACTCCTCCAGCGCTGCCTGGGCCTCCGCGTCCGGGAGCTCGAGAAGCCGCGGCGTCAGGTAGGCGGCGACCGCCGCCAGCTCGGTGCGCATCACCTCCACGTTCTGGCTGAGGTAGCTCACCGGATTCATCAACTCGTGGGCAATCCCGGCGCTCACCTGGCCGAGCGTGGCCAGTCGCTCCGCCTGGAGCAGGCGCGCCTGCATCTCGCGCAGGCGCATGGTGAGGCCGTGCACCCGGAGTGCGTCGTCCAAGGCCCCGAGTAACTCCTCCTTCACCCATGGCTTGACGAAGTACCGGCTCACCTGCCCGCGATTCACTGCGTCCATGACGGCCTGCATGTCCGAATAGGCGGTGACCACCATGCGCTGTGCGTCGGGGAGGAGTTCCCGCGCCTTCTCCAGGAGCTCGACTCCCGTCATCCCGGGCATCCTCTGGTCGGAGACCAGGACGGCCACCTCGCCCAGCGTCCGCAGCCTCTCCAGCGTCTCGGCACCCGAGGAGCAGGTGACGACGCGAAAGCGGTGTTTGAAGTTGGCCTCGAATACGCGGAGGTTGATTGGCTCGTCGTCGACGTAAAGGACGGCTGGTGCGTCGGAGCTAGCCATCGGCGGCCGGTGCAGTGTGTCAGACTTCTTCGCGGAGCGCGCGCTTCTTCCCGTTTCGCGCGTTTTCCAGTTTACCGTCCCGTGCCGCGGACGCGCGAGCCGCCAGGGGTCCCCAGTGCCCCGGACGCTGCCGCTTACCCAGGCCCCCTCCTCGCAACCCCGCGTCTCGCCTCGGGTCTCACCTGGCCCAGCCTTTGCGCTTCAAGCTGGCAAATGGAGCCCACCATCCGCACCGTGCTCCTCGTCGATGACGAGGAAAACATCCTCAGCGCACTCCAGCGCACCCTGCGACGAGAGCACTACACCCTGCTCGTGGCCGGAGAACCGGCGGAGGCCTTCGGCATCCTCCAACAGGGCCTGGTGGACGTGGTGGTGTCGGACCACCTCATGCCCAACATGAGCGGCCTGGAGTTCCTCAAGGAAGTCCGCGCACTGCATCCGGACGTCATCCGCATCATGCTCACCGGCCATGCCGAGGCGTCGACGGCGATGGAGGCCATCAACGAAGGGGAAATCTTCCGCTTCCTCACCAAGCCCTGGGACGACGCCGAGCTGAAGGTGGCCCTTCACCTTGCCTTCGAAAAGCTCACCCTCGAGCGCACCAACCGCCGATTGATGGCTGCCGTACATCACCAGCGCGCGCTTCTCGCCCACCTCGAGCGCCAGCACCCCGGCCTCCGCCACGCGGTTCGCGACGAGAGCGGCGCGCTCCTCGTCGATAAAGAGGACCAGGCCATGCTGGCCATCGGTTAACCAACGCCCGTTCGAAGCTCCCTCTTGCTTCCATGGCCGCTGCCCTCCCCGCCCTGGTCGTGTCCACCGCCTCGCCGGACCGGGACCTGCTCGCCGCACTCACCGGCGCCGGTCTGGAGGTCCGCCCGGTCACGCCCTCCGAGGCACTGAGGCAGGTCGGCGGCGGTGCCGCGGACGGCGTGGTGTGCGAACCGGTTCCCGACTGGCGCCTCCTCGTCTCGCGACTGAGCGCTGCCGGCGCAGCCACGGTGCTCTACCTCGGCGACCTTCCCGAGCCAGCCGCACTCCCGGCCGGCGTTCACGCGGTCCACTCGCTCAACGAGCTGATTCCCACCCTGCAGCGCGCCCAGGCAGAGCGCCGCGCCACCCGGACCTCCGCTGTGGGACCCACGCTCGAGGAGCGCCTGGAGGAGGCGGAGCGCTTCGCGGACGCGGTGCAGAGCCTGCATACTTTGGCGGAGCTGACCGAGATATTGCGCGACGCGGTGGCCCGCGCGCGAGCGCTGGCCCAGGCGGACCGGGCGACGGTATGGCTCACCGACGCCAGCGGGAGGCTCGGGCTCGCAGCGGTCGACCCCCCGGTGCGCGCTCCCCTGGACGAGAGCGCGGTCGGGCTGGCGGAGCTCGCCGCCGCGGATTGGGTTCCTCTCGTGCATGCCGAAGGAGAGGCCCCGGCGGACGCCATCCTCTCAGTGGAGAGACGCACGGGTGAGCGTCCGGGTGCGCTGCTCGCGCTGCCGCTGGTGCGCGGGGCCACCTGCCTCGGTGCCATCGAGCTCGTCCGACGGCCCGGACTGCCCGGCTTCGCCGATGCCACGCTGCATCGCATGGAGGCCTGGGCAGCTCAGGTGGCCGTGGCGGTGTCCAATGCCCAGCTCACCTCACGTTTGCGGGAGGCCCGGGCCGAAGTGCTGGGCGCCAATGCAGCGCTCGAGCGCAAGGTAGAAGAGCGCACCGAGCTCGTCGTCCGTGCCAAGCGCGAATGGGAACGCACCTTCGACGCCATTGCGGAGCCCATCGTCATCCAAGAAGGCTTTGTCGTCCGACGGGCAAACCTCGCCTATGCACGCGCCGTTGGGCAGGACGTTCGGGCCGTGGTGGGTCAGACGTGCCATTCACTCTTTGCCGGTCGCGACAGCGCCTGCCATGGCTGCCCGCTGGAAGGCGGACAAACGGCCGAGATGGAAAGCGAGCTCACCATGCCCGACGGCCGCCGCTTCCGGGCGACTGCCTTTCAAGTCTCCGAAACGGGGCAGGATGGGCGGACGGTGCTCCAGTACCAGGAGGTGACCGCCCGCCGCGCGCTGGAGGAGAAGCTCCGCGCCACCGAACGCCTGGCCTCGCTCGGGCAGCTGGCCAGCGGCGCCTCGCAAGAAATCAACAATCCGCTCGGCTACGTCATCGCCAACCTGGAGTCGCTCAAGGCGACGCTGGACGAGGTGGGGAGTAGCGCGGAGGCAGTGGAGCGCGCGGCGCGCTTGTGCGGACAGAATGCGCCGGCGGATGCGGTGCGAGCGCTCGCCGATGTGCAGGCACGGGAGCACGCGGCCGAGGGCCTCGAGGCCGTGGGCGAGGCCCTGGAGGGAGCCCAGCGCATCTCCGGCATCGTCAAGGGCTTGCGGGAGCTGGCCCGGCAGGACGTCGGACGGATGGAACCTTTGGACGCCAACGCCTGCGTGTCGCGCGCGGTGCGCGCCGAGCTGCAACACATGCCACCCGGGGCAGTCCAGACCTCCCTTTGCGCGCGCCAGCGCGTGTTGGGCTCACCCCCGCAGCTGGGCCAGGCCGTGGCAGCCGTGCTTCGCAACGCAAGGCAGGCCTGCCCGGATGGCCCCGTCCTGGTGCGGACACGGGACGAGGGCACGGAGCTGCTCGTGGAAGTCCAAGACGCCGGAGAGGGGATTGCCGCCGCCATGCTGCCGCGCATTTTCGAGCCCTTCTTCACCACCCGAGGAGGGGGAAAGGCGGTCGGTCTCGGCTTGACGTTGGCCTACGGCATTCTCCAGCGCCACGGCGGACGCATCGACGTCGCGAGTGCCGTTGGCAAGGGCACCACCGTCACGCTTCGCCTGCCGGCGGGTGCCCAGTCAGCGCCGAGTGCGCCCGCAACCCGCGCCAGCGCCTGACGCTGCGAGGCGACTTCGGGGCACGTCGCCTCTTGAGGGCACGCCGACCCGCGAGTTCCCTGGCCAGGCGCTTGCGGAACGCTGCACTTCTGGAGGACGACGTTTGCACGTCCCGGCCCTTCCCGGTCATCAATGGGTACCTCGGCACGCCTATCTGCCCCCGGGTTTTCTCCACGGGGCCCGTCGGGGCTGTCTGCTGGAGCGCCGGACGGCCCATCGCGTTTGGCCCCTTCGTGGAAACAGCTAGAGGAGCAGCCGCACCGGATGCTCGAGCAGCGCCTTCAATTCCTGGAGGTACTGGGCACCGAGTGCCCCGTCGACCACGCGATGGTCTCCAGAAAAGGTGACGGTCATGGTCTTTCGCACCACCGCCTGGCCGTCGACCGCCACCACGCGGTCCGCCACCGCGCCCACCGCGAGGATGGAGGCCTGGGGGGGGTTGATGACGGCGATGAACGAGTCCACGCCAAACATGCCGAGGTTGGACACTGTTACCGAGCCACCGGTGTACTCCTCGGGCTTGAGCGCCTTGCGTCGGGCGCGCTCGGCGAGTTCCTTGGCCTCGGCGGCGATGGTTCCGAGTGACTTCCTGTCCGCGTCACGGATGACGGGGGTGATGAGCCCATCCTCGATGGCCACTGCGATGCCGACGTCTGCGGTGTGGAACTGGAGAATTCGGTCTCCCTGCAGCGAGACGTTCACCTTTGGCACCTTGTGCAAGGCGACCGCCGAGGCCTTGACGATGAAGTCATTCACCGAAACCTTCAGCTCGGCGGCCTTGGCCTCCTCGCGGATGGCGAGCACGGCCTCCATGTCCACGTCGATGGAGAGGTAAAAGTGGGGAACGCCCGGCTTCACCTCGGCCATCCTCTGGGCGATGATTTTCCGCATGCTGCTCATCGGCAAGACATCTGGCTCGGTCCGGACGCCCGGGATGTAGCTCTGCGGCCGCGCCGCCTGCGGTTCACTCATCGCCGCCTGGATATCCCGTTTCACGATGCGCCCCTGCGGCCCTGAGCCCTGCACCGCGCCCAGGTCCACGCCCGCCTCGTGGGCCATTCGCTTCGCCAGCGGCGAGGCCCGAAGCCGGCTTTCTCCTCCATCGCCTGGACGCAGCTGCACCACCTGCGCCGGCGGGTTCGAGCGGGCTGGAACCGGCGGCGTCCCCTTGGGAGCCCCCGGGGGAGCCACGGGTGCGGCGGCGGCCTTTGGCGCCTCGGCAGCGGCGGGCTTCGGCGCCTCGATAGCGGCGGGCTTCGGCACCTCGCCGGCCGCGGGCTCGGCAGCCTTCTTCGGCGTTGCGGCCGCCACGTTCACCGTTTCCCCCTTCTTGCCGACGAAGGCGATGGGAGCACCAACCTGCGCCACCTCGCCCGCGGGCACGAGAATTTTAAGGAGCACTCCGTCGTCGTAGACCTCCACCTCGAGATTTGATTTGTCCGTCTCCACTTCGGCAATGGCGTCTCCGGTGGAGACGGAATCCCCTTCCTTCTTCAGCCACTTGAGAATTTTTCCTTCCTTCATCGTCGGGGAAAGCGCCGGCAGCTGGATTTCGGTGGCCATGGTTGCCTTCAGCCTTCCTCTCGGTACAGGGCCTTCTTCACCGCAGCCACGATGCGGACGGGGTTCACCTCGGCAGCCTGCTCCAGCACCGCCGCGTAGCTGCGGTTGACGTCGAGGCCTGTCACCCGCTGCACCGGGGCATCGAGGTCATCGAAAGCCTGTGATTGGATGATGTCTGAAATTTGCGCGCCGACGCCGCAGAAACTCCAACCCTCCTCGACGATGACGGCCCGGTTGGTCTTCCGCACCGAGGTGAGAATGGTTCCCTCGTCGAGCGGCTTGAGGGTGCGCAGGTCGATCCAGTCGACGTGAATTCCCTCTGCCTCCAGCTGCTTGGCGGCCTCCTCGGCGTGGTAATACATCCGGCCCCAGCTGATGAGCGTGCAGTCATCGCCCTCGCGCTTGAGCAGCGCCTTCCCGAGCGGGAGCAACAGCTCGCCGTCCGGCACCTCACCCTTGACGCCGTAGAGCAACTCCGCCTCGAGGAAGATGACGGGATTGTCGTCGCGAATGGACGACTTGAGCAGCCCCTTGGCCTCCGCCGGCGTCGAGGGCGCTACGACCTTCAAGCCCGGGAAGTGAGCGTAGTTCGCCTCCAGCGCCTGGCTGTGCTGGGCGGCGAGCCGACCACCCGCCCCGTTTGGACCGCGAAAGACAATCGGGCAGCGCAGCTGCCCGCCGGACATCTGCCGCACCTTGGCCGCATTGTTCACAATCTGGTCCATGGCCAGAATGGCGAAATTCCACGTCATCATCTCGATGACTGGCCGGAGGCCCACCATCGCCGCGCCGATACCGATGCCGGCGAAGCCGAGCTCGCTGATGGGCGTGTCCACCACCCGTGCGCTCCCGAATTTCGCCAGGAGTCCCTGCGAGACCTTGTAGGCCCCATCGTAGCGCGCCACCTCCTCCCCCATGAGGAAGACGTTCGCGTCGCGCTCCATCTCCTCGGTGAGCGCCTGGTTGAGTGCCTCACGCCATGCGAGTTCCGCCATCTCCGGTGTCCTTCCATCCTCTCCTGTTCGCTACGCCCGCTTCTTCAGCCCAGGCTGGGGCTCGCCAGCCTGCGCCGGGGACTTCGGTTCGAGCTCCCAGGTGACACGAAGCTCTTTCCCCGACGGGTGCGTCGGCCAGTCCACCTTCGCCCCATGCACCCGCTCGCGGGGCGGCACATCGCGCTGACCGGGCTCGACGAAGTGGTCGGTCCACACCTCGTCCACCGAGGGCTCGGGGGAGGCGTCAGCGAATTTCACGGCCTCGTCCACCGTGGCCTTCACCTCCTCCTCGAGGGCGGCAAAGTCCGCCTCGGCGGCCACCTTGGCGGCCGTGGCCCAGGCCCGGAGCTTCGGGATGGCGTCGCCTTGCTTCTGCTGCTCCACCTCCTCCTTGCTCCGGTAGGTGGCGGCGTCGGACATGGAATGGCCGCGGTAGCGATAGGTGTCGGCCTCCAGGAGGACCGGGCCCTTCCCGGAGCGACACCAGGAGGCGCAGTCCTTCACCGCCTCGTACACCTTCAAGACATCGTGTCCGTCGACGTGCTCGCCCCGCATCTGGTAGCCGACGGCGCGCTTGTAGACTTCGGGCACTGCCGAGACGCGGTCCATGGCCGTGCCCATCCCGTAGCGGTTGTTCTCGCAGAGGAAGAGGAGAGGAAGCTTCCACTTGGCGGCCATGTTGAGCGTCTCGTGGAAGCTGCCCTGGTTGGCCGCGGCATCCCCGAAGTAGCAGACGGTGAGCCGGTCCTCGTTGCGGTAACGCGACGCAAAGGCCGTGCCGGCGGCGAGCGGAATCTGCCCACCGACGATGCCGTACCCGCCGAGCACGTTGTGCTCGATGTCGTAGATGTGCATCGAGCCGCCCTTGCCCTTGCTGTACCCGGTGCTGCGGCCGAAGAGCTCGGCCATCACCATGCCCACGTCCGCCCCGCGGGTGAGCGCGTAGCCGTGGTCCCGGTAGGCGGTGATGAGGTAGTCGTCCGGCCGGATGGCCTCGGTCACGCCGACGGCCACGGCCTCCTGGCCGATATAGAGGTGGCAGAAACCGTTGATTTTGCCCTGGCCGTACGCCTGCGCCGCCCGCTCTTCGAAGCGGCGAATGAGGTACATGCTCCGGAAGAAGCGGAGCACCAAGTCCTTCGGGTACGCGCGGGCCACAGGAGTCCTCCGGCGACGAGCGCCAAGGACGCGAGCTTTAGCGGCTGGATGCGCGAATTTCCAGGCGTTTCCGTGCCGCACCGCGCCGCAAGGCGTCCGGCTGCGTCCATCCGGGGGCACCGGGGGGCCTCGGAGCGGCCTCCGGTGGTGAACCCGGGCGGCTGGAGGCACCTCAGCCCTCCTCCGAGCGGAAGCCAAAATGCGGGACCGCGACAATTCCCTCGGCCAGCACGCTCACCCGTCCGGAATGCCCGGTGGCGAGCAGCACCACCGTAGCCTCCGGAAAGGAGGCCCGGTAGTCGTTGGCGTGACCAGGCTCGTTGTCGAAGGCCGCGAGGACCGTTCCCTTCTCGAGGAGATGGCGGTGCGTGCTTCGCTTGAAGTCCTCGTCGGTGGCCTCGGCGTCGGCCTTCATCCACAGCTCCACCCGGCTGCCCGGCAGCGGAAAACCGTGGCGACCGAGGGTTTCCAGCGTCCCGGGCCGCATGAGCTCCGGACGCGCGGTGACGTAGGCCAGCTGCGCCCCGGCGGCGAAGGTGCGCCGGACGTACTCCGGCGCGCCGCGCACCGGCACGTCGGCCTGGCAGGCGTCGCTGGTGAAGAAGTTCGCGCGCCAGTACGGCCGGAAGCGGGCCAGGAAACGCTGGGCCTCGTCCGCACCGAGGCCCTGTCTGAGGAGCGCCTCGCCCATGTCGAAGCCGGTGTGCAGGTGGCGGACGTCGAAGTTGGCCAGCACCGGGACGTCACCCCGCTCCTTCACGAAGCGATGGACGAGGGCCGCCTGGCGCGGGCGGTTGTCCAGAAGCGTCGAGTCCAAGTCAAAAGCCAGCACCGCCTTTGCGCCGAGTCGCTCGGCACCAGCCAGGACCTGACCCAGCACCGTCCGCCACTCCGCATGAATCTCGAAGTCCGCCACGCCCAGAAGCAAAGGCTAACAGCTCTCGCCTGCTGCGCTACCGCCCGGCAAAGCGTCGCTGCAACGCGCGCAGCTCGGCAAGCAGCGCCTCGCCGCCCGGCGGCACGGGCACCGGGAGGTCAAGTGTCGAGCGCCAACCACCGGGCGCAACCACGACTCCACCTGTCCGGAGCTCCTGGAAACCTGGTCGCAAGGCGATGGCCAGCACGTCGCAACCCCTGGTGGAGCGCCCGTCGTAACAGCCCACCTTGTCAAGGGTGATGGATTCGATGGCCCGCCAGGGGACGAAGAGGCCTTCGGCATCTGCATGCCTGGCCAGTTGCAACCGCACGCCGCGGCCCGGGTCAGCGGCCGTCATGTAGCTGGTGAGTCCACGCTCGGTGGCTTTGAGCAGCACCGGCGGCGAAGCGAGCTGGACCGCGGCCCAGAGGCCAACCAGGCCGAGACCGAGCAGAGCGAGCCCGAGCAGCCAGCGCACGACCGCCGCCCGGCCTTCCCGCTGCACGAACAGCCTCCCTAGAAGCATGCTCGTCATCAGGCAGACCAACAGCACCAACAAGGGCAAGAGCCGCGGCGCCGCCACGGAGTAGAGAATGGGCTCGGAGACTCCCGCCACGGCGCCCATTCGTCCTACGCCTTTTGCGCAGCGAGGAAGCGCACCACGCACAGCTCCGTCTTCGCGTCCGCCACCACCCCGTCCCGGCAGGCGGTGAGCAGCGTCTGGATGGGCCACCAGCGAACCGAGGCACCTTCCTCCAGGGGCGAGCCATCTCCTGTCGGCCGCCCGGGCGTCTTTCCGGTGACGTCCACGCAGGTGGGATGGATTTTCTCGGAGACAATTCCGGGCAGCATGAAGAACGCCGGACCGAGCAACTCCACGGCTTCGGGATGCACCGAATAGCCTGCCTCCTCCTTCACCTCGGCCGCGGCGCGGGCCTGGACCCCGGCCTTTCCTCTGTCCTCGGGCTCGAGTACCCCCGCCACCAGCTCCTCCACAGTGAGGTACGTTTCGGTGTCCGGGACGGGCAGCGGCAGCTCGCGCCGGAAGTAGGCCGCCGGTCGCAGCGTCCGCCGCGTCAGCACCTCCACTCCCCCGGGCCCTTTCCGCCAGAGCAGCACCGCGACGGCGTCCGGCACTGGACGGTTCACCACGTCGACGTTGTAGGCACGGGACACCGAGCCGTCGGCCCTCAGGTTGCGACAGCGCAGGCGCCGCAAGTGGAGGAAACCCTCATCGCAGCGGGCACGCGAGGTGAGGTCCTCGAGAACCTCGATGTCCACCACCTCTTCCTCGCGGGGAAGCGCGCCCATGAGCTCGAGAGCAGCTTCGCCCACCCGCCGCCCGGCCGTCACGCGGCCGACGTCATGCGGACCACTTCGGTATAGGTGGTGAGCCCCTGAGCAAGCTTGCGCACCGCCGCCTCGCGCAGGGTGCGCATGCCCCCGGCGCGCGCCAGCTCGGTGAGACGGGCCTCCGGCGCCTCGTGGGTGATGGCCTCGCGGATGGCGGCCGTCACCGCCAGAATCTCAAACACGCCGCCTCGCCCGTAGTAGCCGGTGCCGCGGCAATGGACGCACCCGGCGCCGAGCCGCAACTGGAGCCCACTGGGGAGCAAGGGCAATGGCGCCCCGAGCGAAACCAGCTGGTCCGGTGCCAGATCGGCTTCCTGGGCGCAGCGGCTGCATACCCGGCGCAGGAGCCGCTGCGCCATCACGCCGATGAGGCAGCTTCCAAGCAGGAACGGCGGCACGCCGAGGTCCTTCATTCGCGTCACTGCGCCCACCGAGTCATTGGTGTGCAGGGTGGAGAGCACCAGGTGACCGGTGAGCGCGCATTGGATGGCATTCTCCGCTGTCTCGTGGTCGCGGATTTCACCCACCATGATGACGTCCGGGTCCTGCCGCAGGATGTGCCGGAGCGCGTTGGCGAAGTCGAGGTCGAGCTTGGGCTGCACCTGGACCTGGTTGAAGCCCTCCCACACCATTTCGATGGGGTCCTCAATGGTGGTGACGTTCACGTCAGGCCCGGACACGGCCTTGAGCGCCGTGTAGAGGGTGGTTGTTTTTCCGCTGCCGGTGGGGCCCGTCACCAGAATGAGTCCGTGCGGCTGGTCAATCCAATTCTCGAAGATGACTTTCTCGTCCTCCTCGAATCCGAGCTGGGCGATGTCCTGCACCAGCGTCTCCGGATCAAAAATTCGGATGACCACCTTCTCGCCGAAGGCGGTGGGGAGGGTGGAGACGCGCAGTTCCACTTCGCGACCGTCGCGCTCGGTCTTGATGCGTCCGTCCTGCGGCCGGCGCTTCTCGGAAATGTCCATCCGCGCAATCATCTTCGTGCGCGAGACGATGGGGACGTGGACCGAGACCGGCAGGGTGTAGACGGTGTGTAGCACCCCGTCGATGCGCACCCGCACCAGGGAGCTGTCCCGCTTCGGCTCGATGTGAATGTCCGAGGCGCGGTTGTCGAAGGCGTAGCGCAGGAGGTAGTCCACCGCCTGGACGATGGGCTTGTCCGAGGCGTCCAGTTCTCTGCCGGTGGAGAGCGATACCAGCTGCTCGAAGTTGTGGATTTGCGGACTGCCGGCCGTGGAAAAATCGCTCGCCGCCTGGGCCAGCGTGCGCTTGAAGCCGTAGATGTCCGCAATGCACCGCAGGATGTCCGACTTGGCGGAGAGCACCGGAACCACCGGGACGCCTGCCAGGCGTGTCACGCTCTCCACCGTCTCCCGGTCGAAGGGGTTGGCGGTGGCCACCACCAGCGCCCCTTCCGGAGTTCGGTCCAGCGGGAGAATGACGTGCTTCTGGGCGTAGGGCCGCGACACGGTGCGGGTGGCAAGTGCCATATCCAGCTTGAGCGGGTCGATTTTCCGGTATTGGAATCCGAGTGCCTCCGCCACCGCCTCGGTGATGCGGTCCTGGTCCAGGACGCGCCCGTCACCGAGTGGCACCTGGAACACCGCCACCAGCTCGATGGGAGACACCGAGTACCGGGCCTCGTCCTTCTGCGCACCCACCTGCTTCAGGACCCGCACCTTGGCCGCCGCCTCCTTCGCCGCCACGTCCTGGGCCTGCGTCGGCGTGAGCAGCTGCCGAGCCACCAGAATCTGGAGCACCAGGGCGAGGTTGAAGTCCGAACCGGAACGCTGAAGCTGAATCGCGGGGAGTGCCAAGACGGCCAGGGAGTCTACCCGTGAATGGCGCGTACCGCCGCTTCCACCAACTCCCCGGCCTCGGGCCGCTGGGCCACCCCGGCAGCAGGGAAGCCGAGCGCTCGAAGGGCCGTCGCCGTGGTTGGGCCGATGGCCACAACGCGCGCCTGCGCCAACACCGGACGCCCGCCGGCCTCGACGAATGCCTCTGCGGTGCGCGGGGAGGCGAAAAGCACGGCGGCCGGCGGCCGCGAGCGCAGGTCCTCCCACACCGCATCCGTCACGCCGAGGGGTGTGCTTCGGTAGGCAGCCACCCGGGTCAGCGTGGGGGCCCCCCCGAGAAGCGCCTCGTCGAGGCCAGGTGCCGGCGCCGCTGAAACGATCGCCACCGCCGACGTCGCCTCGGCCAGCGCCAGGGCCAGCTCCGGACGCCCATCCTCCGCCGACGGCAGGAGCACCTCGTCGCCCGGGAGGAGCATCGGCGCGAGCTCTCTGCCCAGTGCGGCGCCGGTGCCACCTTGAGACTCGAGCGTCACCTGAAGGCCGGCGGCGCGCGCCGCCCGGGCCGTACCGGCGCCCACCGCGGCCACCTTGAGACGCGCCAGGACGGCGCTCGTCCCAGCAGTGCGCGCCGCCTCGGCGAGCGCCTCCACGGCGGCGGCGGAAGCGAACGCCACCCAGGCGAAGCGGCCCAACGTCTCGGCCGCCGCGCGCAGGCCCCGCGCGTCGCTGGGCGGCTGCAGCTCCAGCATGGGGAGGTCCACCACCTCGGCGCCCTCCTCCTCCAGGAGAAAGCAGAGCTCCTCGCTTCGCACCCGGGGCCGGGTGACGACGATGCGCAGCCCGACAAGGCGTGGGCCACTCACCGCCCCTCCGGGGCCAGCGAAGCGAGGAGGCGGTCCGCGCCCCGGCCGAGCAACTCCTCCGCCAGTGCCTCGCCCACCCGTGCCGCCTTCTGGGCCGGGCCACGTCGCTCTCCGCGCACGAGCTCGCTGCCGTCCGGAGAGCCGACGAAGCCGCGCAGCCACACCTGGTCGCCCTCGAGGACGGCGTGAGCCCCCAGCGGCAGCGTGCAGCCACCCTCCAGACGGAGGAGGAAGGCCCGCTCCGCGTCGACGGCGAGGCGTGTCGCACGGTGCTCGAGGCTCAGCGCCCGCTCGCGCACCAGCGCGTCAGAGGAGCGGGCCTCGAGCGCCAGCGCACCCTGCCCCACCGCGGGGAGGCTGAGCTCGACGCTGAGCACCTCGGTGATGCGGTGAGCAAGCCCGAGCCGCGAAAGGCCGGCCACGGCCAGGACGGTGCCTGCCAGCCCGAGTTCCTCCACCTTGCGCAGGCGCGTCTCGACGTTTCCCCGCAACGGCACCACCTCCAAATCCGGCCGAACGGCCTTGAGGAGGCAGGCCCGCCGCAGGGATGCCGTCCCCACCCGCGCTCCGCTGGGGAGTTCGAGCAGCCTCTGGCCGCCGGGTGACACCCAGGCGTCGCGTGCGTCCTCGCGCTCCGGGACCGCTGCCAGGCACAGCCCGGCCGGGAAGGCCGAGGTGACGTCCTTCAGGCTGTGCACGGCGAGGTCCGCCCTGTCCTGAAGGAGTGCTTGCTCCAGCTCCTTGACGAAGAGCCCCTTGCCGCCGCTGCCCTGAAGCGGCACCTCGAGACGGTCCCCGGCGGTGCTCATTTCCACGAGGCGCACCTCGGTGCCAGGAAAGCCCTCTCGCCACAGCGCTGCCACGTGGTTGGCCTGCCAGAGGGCAAGCGGGCTCTTCCGCGTCGCGATGCGAACCCGGTTCACGACTCGCCGCTGCCGCTGCCGCTCCGGCGCGAAGCAGGGTCGAGCCCGAAGAGCTCGGCGACGGCGTCGGCAAGCGGACTCACTGCGTCGCCGGGCAGAACGGCGCGCAGCTTGACGGTGGGCTGGTGGAGCATCTTGTTGACGATGGCCGCCGTCATCGCCGTCACCACCTCTTCCTGGGCCGCGGTGAGCGGCGTGGGCAAGTTGGCCAGCGCCCGTTCCAGCTCCGCTTTGCGGATGGCCTCGGCACGGGCGCGCAACTGGGCCAGCACCGGCACCCCCTCCCGCACCGCCCGCTCCCGGACGAAACGGGCCACGTCCTCGGCGACGAGCGTCTCGGCTCGCACGGCAGCGTCGGTGCGCAGCGCGCTGTTCTCCGCCAGCACTTTCTGGATGTCGTCGACGTCATAGGCGTAGACGTTGTCCAGGGCATTCACCTCGGGCTCGACGTCGCGGGGCACGGCCAGGTCGACGAGGAAGAGAGGACGATGCCGGCGCGCCCGAAGCGTTCCTGCCACCAGGTCCCGCGTGATGAAGGGGACCGGGGAAGCCGTGCTGCACACCACCACGTCGGCGGCGCACAGGGCCTGTCCCAGCGACTCGAAGGCGAGCGCGTTGCCGCCCAGAAGCTGCGCCAGCGCCTCGGCGCGCTCCGGGGTGCGGTTGGTGACCAGGAGTCGATGGGCGCCCGCCGCCACCAGGTGGCGTCCCGCCAGCTCGGACATTTCCCCGGCGCCGACGAGGAGCACCGTCTTGCCGTCCAGGCCGCCAAAGATTTTGCTCGCCAGCTGCACCGCCACCGCGGCCATCGACGTCGCGGCCCGTCCGACGTCCGTCTCGGTGCGCACCCGCTTGGCAGCGGAGAAGGCCGCTGCGAACACCCGGCCCAGCTCGCCCCGGGCGGCACCCAAACCCTTGGCAAACTCGAAGGCGTCCTTCACCTGACCAAGAATCTGCGGCTCGCCGACCACCATCGAGTCGAGGCTCGAGGTGACGCGAAACAGGTGCAAGAGCGCTGCCTCGCCCCGGTGCAGGTAGGCGTGGCCGAGCGCCTCCTCGCCTCCCAGCGCCAGGAGCTCGGCGCGGAGCGGCTCCGCCAGCTCCTCCCCCATCCCGAAACGGTACAGCTCCACCCGGCTGCAGGTGGAGACGAACAGCGCCTCGGCCGGCGAGGCCCCCACCCGGTGGAGGACTTCGGACTGGCGCTCCTCGGAGATGGCCAGCCGCTCGCGCAGCGCCACCGGGGCCGTCTTGTGAGAGATGCCGAGGCAGATGAGGCTCATGCTCATCGCCCCGCTCCGGGTCCGTAGGTGCCCACGAAGGAGAGAACGAGGAGCCCGAACCCGGCCATCGTCAGCCAGGCGACCCTCCTGCCCCTCCACCCGGCGAGCACGCGGGCCTGAAGCAATCCGGCAAAAACCAGCCAGGCAACCGCGGTGGTGATTTCCACGGCCTGGAAGGGCCGCACGTCCGTGGAGCGGTAGGCCACGTACATGCCCGTCACCAGCGTCAGGGACAGGGCGATGAAGCCCCAGGTCACCAGGCGCCGGTTGAGCCCGTCGAGCAACTCCAAGGACGGCAGGCGCTCAAACAGCAGTCCGAGGCGCTTGCCCTTCACCTGGCGTTCCAGGAGCAGGAACGCCACCGCCACCCCGGTGGCCACGGCGAAGACGGCCAGCCCGGTGAGCGCGACGCCGATGTGCGCCACCAGCATCGGCGTCCAGGGCTTCTTCGTCGAGAGCTCGCCCTCGGGGAGAATCCAAAGCGCGGGGAGCCACACCGCCACCGCGGCGGGTGCGAGGAAGGCACCGAGCACCGGGGCCCGTGTGCGCAGCTCGATGACCAGAAAAACGGCCACCAGGAGGAAGGCCAGGACGCTGAGGCCCTCGGCGAAGCCGTGCGGCTGCCACCCCTGGCCCGCCAGAAGCACGGCCAGCCCCACGCCCTGCAACACCCATCCCACCAGTGTCAGGCCGCGCGCTGCCCACACCAGACCCTCGCGGCGGCCGGCGAGGAGCGTCAGGTAGGCGATGGCTCCGAAGCCGTAGGCGTGGAAGGCAAGGACGAAGCAGAGGCGGGAGAGGGACACGAGGCGCTGAGGGGGGGTGGCAGGCTAAAGCTTGTCGAGAAGAAACTGCGCCAGCAAATCGGTTTCCTTCTCAGGCTTGACCGCGGCTGCGAAGTCCGCGTCCGGGAACTGGACCAGGTAGCCGCGCTCGACGTCATAGGCGCTCTCGCCTACCAGCACCGAGTCCGCCAGCTGCTCGGCCGAGAGGGCGTCGAGCTGGCCGACGGTCTTCACCTTGTGCAAGAGCTTCTGCTCGTCAGAGCCGCTCACCAGCCGGGCGACGTGCACCGCATCCTCCACCGGCAACTGCGCCGACTCGCCATGCAGGACCAGGTGGTGCTCCTTCACGTCGGCCTTGTCGGCCACCACCCACTCCTCAAGCGTCGCCTGGGAAAGAAACAGCCTCACGGAGGTCAGTGTACTCCCCTGGGCTCGGAAGTCCCCGACTTCATTCACCCCCGACGTCTCGGCCAACCGGGGAGGAGGAACGCGCCGGCGCCTGGCGCATCCAAGCTATCCTCCAGTAAAAAGACGGGTCCGCGTCAGGCCGGGGTGGGATGCACAGCGGCCGGATGTGGTTATGCTGGGATGAGCAGGCAAGAAGGAGTTGGAAATTCATGGCAGGAGAAGACGTTTTTCACACCACCGACGCGGAGTTTTCGAAGCAGGTGCTCGAGTCGCCGGAACCGGTGCTGGTGGACTTCTGGGCCACCTGGTGCGGGCCCTGCAAGGCCATCGCCCCGACACTCGACGCGTTGGCCACGCAGTACAAGGGCCGAGTGAAGGTCGCCAAGCTGAACATCGACGAGCAGCAGCAGACGGCGCAGACCTACGGCATCCGCAGCATCCCCACCCTGCTTCTCTTCAAGGGCGGGAAAGTCATCGAGCAAGTCGTCGGCGCAGTGCCGAAGGCACGGCTCGAAGAGACGTTCAAGAAAGCCCTCTAAGGCCGGAGCGACGGCTTCCCCGAAAACCCCTCTTGGGCTGTCACCGAGTCCCGAGGAAGGGTTTCCCGCGTCTTTAGCGCTTGGGCGGTGCCAGCGCCTCGCCGATGCGCCACGGGTCCGCCGGGGCCGTCACCTTGAGAAGCTCCCAGGCGGCGAGCGCGTCCACGACCCGGTCCAGCTCGGACTCGATGGAGCGGGTGCGCGCCGTTTGCAGGTAGCCCTCGGCGAAGCGACGGAGCTGCTCGCCGAGGAAGAGCCGGGCCAGCGTCACCTCGGTTTGCTTGAAGAATTCGAGAAATCGCAAGCCCATTCCGGTCCGGCCGCTGCGGTCCTCGTTGTGCTCCTGACGCAGCACCTCGGCCCGGGCCTCGACCGCGGCGGCCTTCGGCTCGAGCTCGAAGCGCACCATCAATTCCGTTCCCACCGGTAGGAAGAAGGTGGACTCGATGAAGGCGCCGCTGACGCTGAGGTTCTCTGAGCCGAGCGTGGCGCTGAAGCGGCGGTCCGTCCCCTCTCCAATCCACACCCGGAAGGGGACGCGCAGGCGCGCCCGCGGGAAAGAGCGGTGCTCCGGGCCCGGGGCGGAGGTATCCAGTTCAATACCCCCCGGCAGACGGGCCGGTGGTGCCTCCGCCCGAAGTCCCCGCCCCAGGGAAGGACTGGCCGTCGGGGCTGCCACGGGACGTGCGGTGATGGTCGTCTTCGCCATGCCCCCTCCGGGAAACTTCGCCAAAAAGACGTAGGCGGTCGCCCCGCACTTCATACACCATGTCGGCCCCAGGGAGACCGCACATGCTGGGCAACCTGCTCAAGCCGGAATTTGAAGAGCTGATTCAGTCCCGCGACTACGCCTCCCTGCGCGAGGCGTTTTCGGAGATGACACCGCCGGACATCGCGGAAGTCATCGAAGACCTGCCTCCAGCGGAGAGCGGCATCATCTTCCGCGTTCTACCCCGCGACGTCGCGACGCGGGTGTTCGAGTACCTCCCGGTGGACCAGCAGACGGCGGTGGTCGAAACGCTCGGGACCGAGCAGCTGGTGGGGCTCCTCAACGAGATGGCCCCCGACGACCGGACTCGCCTGTTCGAGGAGCTGCCGGCCGAGGTGACGAAGCGCGCCCTCACCATTCTCAAACCCGACCAGCTGCAGCAGGCGCGGCAGCTCCTCGGGTACCCGGAAAACACCGCCGGGCGCTTCATGACGCCGCGCTACCTGGCGCTGCGGCCCGACCTCACCGCCGAGCAGGCGCTGCGCTACATCCGCGAGCATGGACAGGGGATTGAGACGCTCAACGTCGTCTACGTCACCGATGACAAGGGCGTCCTGCTCGACGACATCCGGCTGGCCACCCTGGTGATGGCGCAGCCTGGCAGCAAGCTTTCGGAACTCGACGACCGGCAAGTGTTGAGCATCTCGGCCACCGCCGACCGCAGCGAGGTGGTGGCGTTGTTCGAGAAGTATGACCGGGTGGCGCTTCCCGTCACCGACAGCCAGGGCGTCCTGCTCGGCATCATCACCGTGGATGACGTCCTGGACGTCGCCGAGGCGAAGGCCACCGAGGACATCCAGGGACTGGGCGGCGTGGAGGCCCTCGACGCGCCCTACTTCGACGTCGGCTTCTTCAACATGTGTCGAAAGCGCGGCGGCTGGCTGTCCGCGCTCTTCCTCGGAGAAATGCTGACCGCTACGGCCATGGGCCACTTCGAGGACGAGATTGCCAAGGCCGTCGTCCTGTCCCTCTTCCTCCCGCTCATCATCTCCAGCGGCGGCAACTCCGGCTCGCAGGCGACCTCCATCATCATTCGCTCCCTGGCGCTGCGGGAAGTCCGGCTCCGTGACTGGTGGAGGGTGGCGAGCCGGGAGCTGGCCTCGGGGCTGGCCCTGGGCATCCTGCTCGGCTGCATCGGCTTTGCCCGCATCGTCATCTGGGCCAAGGCCTTTCACCAGTACGGGGCGCACTACATCCTGGTGGCGTCGGTGGTCTCCCTGGCCTTGGTGGGGGTGGTCCTGTACGGAAACCTCGTCGGCTCGATGCTCCCTTTCATTTTGCGCCGGCTGGGCTTCGACCCGGCCAAGGCCTCGGCTCCCTTCGTCGCCACCCTGGTGGACGTGAGCGGGCTCATCATCTACTTCAACATCGCAAGCGTCGTCTTCCGCGGAACGCTGCTCTAAAATTGCAGCGTGTCCGGTGGTTCGGGCTGCTGAAACCCGGCGGTATGTTGGCGGCGCCGTCTACCAGGCTCGCCAGAGTCTCTCGAGGCGGTTCGTGCAGTCGGGGGGAGCGCTTTCTCATTCGCCCATTGCCAGATGATTCCGCTTCGCGAGTTCTTTCAGGAGCTCATTCAGCTTGAAGCCCAGCAGCGTACACTGGCCCTGAGAAGCCCATCATCCGGGCGGAGCGGTCGACGGGGCTGGACTCCATCCGAAGTGCGCTCGACGAAGCGCCACCAACGGCATGGTACTCCGGTGACGGAGGGTGCAGCAGCGCGAACCCGGCACGCTGGAGAGACAATCGACACATCAACGCAGAAGGAAAAGACTGCCTCCGCAGGCGCCGCCTACCTCCTGGTGCTCGCGGCGCTTGAATTCACAAGCGGCCTTGGGCGCTTGTTCCGTCGCGCTCCAACCCATGGCGGCGACCCAGCAAGCCCCTCCTGAGCGATAGCGGTCGCCTCAATGGACCTGCCTCTGGCGGATTCGGCCTAGGAAGGGCTTGGCCTTTGGAAGAGTGGCCCTGCCCCGCGCCGCTAGAAGAAGTGACGGCGCATGGCGACGTTAGCGACGAGTCCGAGCGAGAGCAGGACGCTCACCATGGACGAGCCTCCGTAGGACATGAGGGGAAGCGTAATTCCAGTCACTGGCAGCAACCCGACCACCATTCCAATGTTCTCGAAGACTTGCCAGAAGAGCATCGCCGCCACCCCCACCGCGAGGAAAGCGCCGAAGCGGTCACGGGCCTGGAAGGAGACCCCCAACGCGAAGAAGAAGATGAGTCCGTAGAGGGCGAGGAGCAGCAGGCAGGCGAGAAAACCGTGCTCCTCAGCCCAGACCGAGAAGATGAAGTCGGTGTGCTGCTCGGGCAGAAAGAAGAGTCCAGTCTGGGTGCCCTGCATCCAGCCCTTCCCAAGAAAGCCGCCCGAGCCCACGGCAATCTTCGACTGCGCCGCGTGGTAGCCAGTCCCGCGCAGGTCGCTGTCCGGTGAGAGCCATCCGGCAATCCGGGCGCTCTGGTGGCGCTTGAGGATGTTGCGGATGACGGTCCGGTGGCCGTCGGACGGGTCGCGCACGTAGTCGTTCCAGATGGTGGCGGAGAGAAGCGCCAGCGCCAGAAGCCCGCTCAGCACCAGTCCCCGCCGCAGCCGCGCAAAGAGCAGCACCGTGGAGGCGGTGAGCACAATCATCATCGCGTCCCCGAGGTCGGGGAGCACGAGCGCGGCGGAAACGAGCGCCAAGAGCGCCGGCTTCCACACGTCGGCGAGCCCGAGTCGCTCCTCAGGATGGCGCTGGGAATCCTGGAAGAGGCGGGCCAGGACGACAATCAGCGCCACCTTCATGAACTCCGCCGGCTCGAGCCGCAGCGGGCCGAGGGCAAGCCAGCTCGCCACCCCCTTGGCTCGGTGCCCGAGGACACGGAGCAGCAGCAAAAGGGCAACGTTGAAACCGTAGAAGGGCCACGCCATTCGCTGGATGAAGCGGTAGTCGACCAGGCACACGCCCACTGCCGCCAGGAGTCCCACGCCCAGGTTGATGGTTTGCCGCGTCCAGAGCGGGCTGTGCGGAGGCCGCGAGGCCGAGGCGAGGTTCCAGATGCCGAGCCCAGCGATGGCCAGCGTCACCGCCACCAGGCCCCACGGCACGTGGGGCACCATCCGTCGCTCGATGCGTAAAAGCACCTACCGGCTCTCCGGCACCGGCACTCCCATCCGGGCCACCGGCCGCACCTGGACGGCGGCGTGCGTCTCCTCGGGCTGAACGAAGATGGGCGGGGGCCGGGGGGGCCTGACCTCCGCAGGAGGCGGCGGGGGCAACGGGACAGCCGGGAACGAGGTGGAGGCGGCGATGCTGGCATTGGCGTCGCTGCGCTTGAGCTCGAAAAATTTTCGGATGATGGCCGCGGCGGTGGGCGCCGCTTCGGACGCGCCGTGGCCTCCGTGCTCGTTGAGCACCACCACCGCAATTTCTGGCTCCTCGGCAGGGGCGATGGCGGCGAACCAGGCGTGGTCGCGCTGCCAGAACGTCATCGCCTGCTCCTTGAGGCGCACCTTGCCCAGCGTGGCCACCTGGGCAGTGCCCGTCTTTCCGGCGAACTTCATGTCCGCCAGACGCGACCGGTAGGCGGTGCCGCCCGGCTCGTTCACGACTGCCGTCAGCGCCTCGAGGACGAGCCGGCGGTGCTCCGGGTCGATGTCCACTTCGCGCACCACCTGCGGCTGAAACTCCTGGCGCGTCTTTCCGTCCGGGCTCTCGATGCGCCGAACCAGCTGGGGACGGAACACTTGCCCACCGTTGGCCACCGCGGCGTAGACGACGGCCAGCTGCAACGGGGTGACGTTGACGTCGCCCTGGCCGATGGCGCTGTTGAGCGCCAGGCCCTTGGTGTACCCGCCGGGCGTGACGCGGTCATGGTAGCCAGTGTCCGGCATGATGCCCGGGACCTCCGCCACCACGCCCACGCCAGTGGGGACTCCCAGGCCGAGCGAGCGGCCCATCTCGGCAATGGGGTCGAGCCCGAGCAGGTCCCCCATCCGGTAGAAGAAGGTGTCACAGGAGCGCTGGAGCGCATGACGAGCGTCCATGGGGCCATGTTCGCCCATGCACCGCCAGCGCCGCGTCCCGAGGCTGTAGCCGCCAGTGCACGTCACCGTGCCGGTGGGGGAGATGACGTGGCTCTGCAACGCCGCCAGGATGGTGACGACTTTGAAGGTGGACCCGGGGCTGTAGTGCTGCTGGGTGGGCCTGAAAATCATCGGCTGCAGCGGGTCTCGGGCCATCTCGGCCATCTGCGCGGCCGTCACGCGGCCGGTGAGCAGGTTGGGGTCGAAGCCCGGACGGGACACCACGGCCAGGATGAAGCCCGTCCGCACGTCCATGACCACCACCGCTCCGGCGACGCCGGGGAAAGCTCGCTCCGCCTCCTCCTGCAGTCGCATGTCCAAGGAGAGCACCACCGAGTCGCCCGGCCGGGGCTGGACTGGCGTGCGGCCGACGAGCAAGTCATTCAACTCCTGGATGGTTTCCCCACGTGCATTCACCACCTCCTGGCGAGAACCGTCGGTTCCGCGCAGCTCCCGCTCGAAGTAGCGCTCCACCCCCCGCCGGCCGACGAAGTCCCCGAGCGCGTACGAGGTGCCAGCGGGGACACGGTCCAGCTCCTCCTGCGAAATCTCGTTCATGTACCCGACGACGTGGGAGAGGACGGCTCCGGCCCGGTAGTGCCGGTGCGGCACAGCGGGCCAATCCACGCCGGGAAGCTCGGTTTTGTGGGCGGCCAGCGTGTCCAGCTCGTCCCTGGTGAGGTCCAGCTGCACCGGGACGGCCTGGAACGGCGCGCTCTTCCGCGCCGCGTGAACCAGCGCCTCGACGTGGGCGCGCGCTGCATCGTCCCAGCCGAGCCAGCCGGCGAGCCTTGGGAGCACCTCCTCGGTGCAGTGCTCGCAAAAGGCGGGCGTGAGGAAGACGTCGAAGGAAGGCCGGCTGTCGACCAGAATTTCACCGCGCCGGTCCTTGATGATGCCTCGGTCGGCCCGGATGCGGATTTCCTTCACGAAGTTGGCCACCGACTTGGCCGCATACTCGTCGCCGCGAATAATCTGCAGCCGGTAGAGGCGCACGGTGAGCAGCAACAGACCCCCGAGCATGACCAGGCCCAGGACCAGGGCCCGCCGCTTCAAGTCCCGGCCGGTGCTGGGCTGCCCGAGCGTCATCGGTGCAGCCCCAGCAGCCCCGGCTCGACGCGCTCGGCCAGAGGAATGAAACGCTGCAGGAGCGGGTACAGGCAGAAGGCGGCCACTCCGGTGAGAAGGACCTCGAGAGGCAGCCCGGCGGGAGAGAGAATCGCCACCCCCCAGGTCTTGCTGGTGAGCGACATCACCAGGAGCGCGAGCAGGCCGTGGACCGCGTCCATCCCCATGGCGAAGAGCGCGAAGCCGGTTGGCCCGCGCACCTCCAGAAAGGAACGCGCCGCCCGACCAAGGAGAAAGGTGAGCACCGCCAGGAAAGTAAAGAGGCCCGTGGAACGCCCACTCATCAAATCCAGGAGGTAGCCCACCGCGAAGGCGCCACTCGCGCCCTCCAGGAGCCCGGCGCGCACCGAGAGGAAGGCAACGATGGCCACCGTGACGTCGATGCGAGCCAGCGTCAGGCCGAGGTACTTCACCAGGACCGACTCCAGGGCGAGCAGCACCAGCGCCAGGGCCGCGGAGAAGAGGACGCTTCTCACTGCCGGTCCTCGACGCGCGCCGGCACCTTGGCGATGCGGGGCAACAGCCCGCTGCTGCTCGAGGGAGGAGGCAGCAACAGCACCTCCTCCAGCCGGGAGAAGTCCACCGCCGGAAGGACCATCGCGCCGAGAAACATCCCCGTCCCCTGATGCTGCACCTGGGTGGCGTGGCCCACCATCAACCCCGGCGGGTAGACACCGTCCGTCCCCGACGTCACCACCGGGTCACCGTCCTCCAAGTCCTCGGTACGTGCCAGGTAGTCAAGTCGCAACAGGCGCTCGTCGCCCGTGCCCGCCGCCCCGGCCCGGGCGCGGGTGCGCTGGACACGGACGCCGAGCCGCGAGTTGGGGTCCGCCAAGAGGAGCACGTCCGCCGAGCCGCTCGTCGCCCGGAGCACCTGGCCGACCACGCCGTCCGCGGTCACCACCGTCATGTTCCGCACCACGCCATCGGCCTCGCCTCGGTCGATGCGCACCGTGAGGTGGTTGGGGTCCGGGTTAATGCCCACCACCCGCGCCGCGACGAGCGCGCCGGTCTCGGCGTCCGCATAGTTGAGCAGCCGCCTCAGCCGCTCGTTCTCGCTCCGCGCCTCCTGCATGCCGCTCACTGCCTGGCGCAGCCCCTGAATCTCATCACGCATGGCGAAGTTCTCGCGCTCCACGCGGCGCAGCGAGACGTAGCGGTCCCAGGCGCCGGTGACGCCATCGATGGCCGCCACCAGGCCACGCTGCAAGGGGGCGCTCATGCCGAGCAACCCCCGGTCGACGAGGTTGGGCTCACGCACCCTGCGGCCAGAGCCGAGGAGACTGATGAGCGGATATGCCAACAGCGCCAAGACGAGCAACCGCTCGCGGTGGTGCTTGAGCAGGGCCAACACGTTCGCGAAGTGTCCTTCTAAGACTGCTCAATCCCTTGCACTTTCGCCCCGGGTTGCCTATGCGGTCAACCCCTTCCATGAGCGCATTCGAACCTCGACGCCTGTTCAGTTTCCTCTTCGTTCTCGCCATCGCGGTGGTGTTCGTCCTCCAATTCGGGCCCGGAAGCCGCGGCTGCGACGCCCCGCTGGTGCCGAGCGTCACCACCGCCGCCGCGCTGGTGAACGGCAAGGAGATTCCTTTACGCGAATTCCAGCGCGCCTACGCGCAGAGGCTCCAAGCGTACCGCTCCCAGGGCGACCTGCCAGAAGCCTTCGTCCAGCGGATTGCAGCCGGGACGCTGGACGAGCTCGTCAGCTTCGAGCTCCTCAGCCAGGCCGCAGAGGCCGCCGGGGTGGGCATCTCGGACGACGAGCTTCTGGAAATCCTCCACAAAAACAAGGAGTTCCAGAAGGAGGGCGACTTTGACTTCGAGCGCTACGAGCAGGTCCTGCGCGACTTCTACGCCAAGTCCTCCACGGACTTCGAGGCGGACCTCCGGCGCCGGCTGGCGGCAGTGCGCCTTCTGGAGACGGTGGAGTCCACGGCCCAGGTGAGCGACGAGGAGGTGCACGCCCGCTTTCTGAAGGACGGCGACACGGTGAGCCTGACGCTGGTGCGCTTTTTACCCTCCATGTTCGCCGGGCAGGTGAAGGCGCCCACCGCAGCCGAAATCGCCGCCTTCCAGGCCGCCGAGGCTGGGCGTGTGCAGGCCTACTACACCGACAACCCGGCGGCGTACCGCTCCGGGGAGAAGGTGCATTCCCGCCACCTGCTCGTTCAGGTGGCCAAGGATGCCTCGGCCTCCGAGGTGCTGGACGCCAGGGCGCGCGCCGTTGCCTACCGCCAGCAAATTGTCGGCGGGAAAAGCTTCGCCGACGTAGCCCGGGCCTACTCCGACGACGCCAGCAACAAGGCCGAAGGCGGAGACCTCGGCTGGGCGGAGCGTGGCGCCTTCGTCCCGGAATTCACCCAGGCCGCCTTCAACCTCAAGGTGGGGGAAGTGTCCGAGCCGGTCAAGACGCCCTTTGGCTGGCACCTCATTCTCGTAGAAGAGAAGCAGCCAGCGGTGGCCAAGCCGCTGGCCGAGGTGTCGGCGGACATTGCCGCGCTCTTGCTCAAGCGCGACCGGTCCCGGGCGCTGGCGGAGAGTGAGGCCAAGAAGACGCTGGGCGCCGTCGTTGCCGGAAAGTCGCTCAGCGAGCTCCACCCCGCCAGGAAGGAAGGCGAGGGAAGCTTCGAGCAGGCGAAGAAGCCCGAGGCCGTGGACACCGGAAGCTTCAGCGTCTCGCGCAACTTCGTGCCCCAAGTCGGTCCGGCCCCTGAGCTCCTAGCCGCTGCCACCCTGGCCGAGGCCCCGGGGCCTCTGCCCAGCGTCTTTCCAGCCGGCGAAGGCTTCGTGGTGGCACAGGTGACGGCCCGTGAGAGAGCGACGCCGAGCGCCTTTCTGGCCAAGAAGGAGACGGTGCGCGCCGACGCCCTTCGGGCCAAGCAGAATGAGCTGCGCACCTCGTACCTGGATGCGCTGAAGAAGACGGCCAAAATCATCAACAACCAAGGCCTTCTCGGCGCGGCGCCCGTCGGCTAGGAGGGCTGAAGGCCGCTCAGTGGCCCTGGTGGTGGTGCTTCGCTCCCCGGCCCGGTGCGGACGCGCGGAGCCGGCACGGCCGAGGCCACGCCATCGCGGCCCCGAGCCTTCACCGAATACATGGCCGCATCCGAGGCGGCAATGAGGCCAAGCCCGTCCCGGGAATGGTCCGGGAAGCAGGCCACGCCAATGGAGGCGGTGACGCGCAGCTGCAGTCCCTGTTCGGCAGTGAAACGCTGGACCCGGAAGGCTTCCACCAGCCGCTCGGCCGTCTCGGTGGCGCGCTGAGGGCCAGTCTCTGGTAGGAGCACGGCAAACTCGTCGCCCCCGTAACGAAACGCCGAGTCCACCGGCCGGGCGTGCTCGCGCAGCAGTGTCCCCACCTCGCGCAGCACCGCGCTGCCGGCAAGGTGTCCGTGCGCGTCGTTCACCATCTTGAAGTGGTCGAGGTCGAGGAAGAGGAGCGCCAGCGGGTGGCCGAAGCCACGCGCCCGCGTCACTTCGCGGTCGAGCAACGTCCGGAGCTGCCGGACGTTGCCTAGCCCGGTGTGCTCGTCGGTGAGCGTCAGCTCCTGGGCGCGCTGGTAGTTCCGCGCATTCTCGATGGCGATGGCGGCGAAGTCCGCCACCGCCGTCACCGCCTGCAAGTCCTCGTCGCTGAAAGCCGGGTCGGCTTCTCCATTGACCAGCTCGATGACGCCCAGCACCCGGCGTCGGAAGACGAGCGGGACGGCCAGGACAGAGCGAGTCTGGAAGGAGGAGGCGGCGTCGAAGCGGGGCGAGAAGTCGGGGGCCTTCCGGACGTCGTCCACCCGCCGCGGCTGCCCGGTGAGGAAGACTTGCCCGGCGATGCCCTCCCCGGGCTTGACTCGCAGGTGGCGGAGCTTCTGCGCCCCGTCACCCACGGCAATTTCGAAGTACAGCGTTCCGGCTGGCTCGTCGAGGAGGAGGAGCGACCAATTGGCCGGTTTGAGGACGGCCGACACCTTCTGCATCACCAGGGACAGCACCTCGCGCGTCTCCAGCGTCGAGGTGAGGACCTTGGCAATCTCGTTGAAGGCGGCCAGCTGTTCCACCGTGCGCTTCAGCGCTGAAAGCAGGTCCGCGGGCTTCATCGAGGGTCTCGGCTCTCTCCGGTGGCTCGGGCTCCAGCGTCAGGTTCTTGCACGGCGCCCCCCGGGGCGGTCAAACATCATTCTCATGCCCAGCTCCCCTCCCCCCCTGGTGCTTGCCTCGGCTTCGCCCCGGAGGCAAGCACTGCTCGCCCAGCTCGGCATCGCCTTCCTCGTCGACCCGGCCGACGTCGACGAGTCAGCAAAGCCCGGGGAGTCGCCGCGGACCTATGTCACGCGCCTGGCCACAGAGAAGGCTCAGGCGGTGAGCGCGCGGCACCCGGGGAGCCTGGTCCTCGGCGCGGACACCACCGTTGCGCTGGACGGGAAAGTCTTCGGAAAGCCCAAGGACGCAGAGCAGGCCCAAGCCATGCTTTCCCAGCTGGCTGGCCGCACGCACCTCGTCCTCACCGCCGTGGCCACCGCCGGGACGCGCAGCGCCGTGCAGGCAGTGGAGACACACGTCACCTTCGCCGCGGTAACTCCGCAAGCACTGGCCTGGTATGCGAGCAGCGGCGAGCCTCTGGACAAGGCGGGCGGCTACGCGCTTCAGGGGCTCGGGGGTTTCCTCGTGGAGCGCATCTCCGGGAGCCCCTCCAACGTCATCGGCCTGCCGCTCTGGGAGACGCTGGCGCTCCTGCAGGCGGGCGGCGTGCGGTCGCCCTGGGGGAGCGAGCCATGAGCGACATCCGAGCGCGCTGGATGTCGGTGACGTCCGAGGTGGCAGCTGCCTGCGTGCGCGCCGGACGGCCAGAGGCGAGTGTGCAAGTGCTGGCGGTGTCGAAGCTTCAGCCGGTGGAGGCCTTGCGTGCGGCCCATGCCGCAGGCGTCCGGGCATTCGGAGAGAATTACGCCCAGGAGCTGCGCGACAAGGCGGCGGCTCTCGCGGATTGCCCCGGAATCCGCTGGCATGCCATCGGGACGCTGCAGACCAACAAGGCCAAGTACGTGGCCCGAAGCGCGCAGGTCTTTCATGCTCTGGACCGAGTGGCGCTGGCCGAGGAGCTGGCCCGCAGGCGCACCGGGGCTCCGCTTCAAGTGTACTTGGAGGTGAACTTGGGCGGCGAAGCAAGCAAGAGTGGCCTTTCCCCAGCGGGCGTGGGGCCCCTGCTCGAGCAGGTGCAGGCCTTCGGCGAGCTCCAGGCGGTGGGGCTCATGTGCCTGCCTCCCTTTTCCGAGAACGCCGAGGCGTCCCGGCCCTACTTCCGGAGGCTGCGCGAGCTCGCCGTTGCCCACCAGCTGACTGGGCTCTCGATGGGGACCAGCCAGGACTTTCTGGTAGCGGTCGAGGAGGGCGCGACGGTGGTGCGGGTGGGGACCGCCCTTTTCGGGCCGAGGCCCTAGCTAGAGCTCCTTGAGCTTGAGTCGCCCCTCGCTGCTGATGCGGACCTGGAAATTTGCGCCGCAGTAGTGGCAGGAAATCTCGTCACGGTCCCGGAGCGCGCTCTCCATCGGGTTGTTGGCGCTGCAGGTGGGGCAGTCGAAGTCCGTCGCCCGCAGCTGGACCACCTCTTCCTTGAGGTCGTCTTCATCCGCATTCATGTCGGCTGGCATGGCTTCTGGCGTCTCCCTGTAGGTGTCCCCGAAGCTTACCCCCGACGACCCTTCGCGGAATCCTGGGCTATTGTTTGCACCGTTGAACCCTCCTTCCATGTCGCACCTCGCCCGCCTGGTCGTCGCCCTGGCCCTCGGACTGGCCTCCCTCTCGGCGGCGGAGACGACGGCCTTCGGCCCGGGCGAACAGGTGGTGTACCGGGCCAGCTTCCTCGGCATTCCGGCGGGCAGCATCCAGGTGACGGTCGGTGCGGAGTTCCCCGACACCCCCGGCGTGTGGCCCATCGTCCTGCTCGGACGCTCCGACGTCGGGCTCTTCTTCTTTCCCATCCGCGACAAGATGGTCCTCCGCTGGGACGCCGAGCGCTCCCAGACGCGAGGCATGGAAATGTGGGCCGATGAGAACCACAAGCACCGACACCTGAGAATTGTGTTCGACCATGCCGAGGGCAAGGCCAAGCTCTTCCGCCAGCTGGAGCGACAGGAACCGGTGCAAGAGGAAATCAGTGTCAAACCGGACGCCGCCGACGTCGCCTCGGCGCTGTACCTGCTTCGCACGCGCCCCCTCGAGCCCGGGACCGAGCTCACCCTCCCGGTGGTGACGCCCAGCAAGCAGTTCCCGCTGCGGGCGGTGGTGGAGGGGCGCGAACAGCTGAAGACGCCGCTCGGCGAACAAGCGACGGTGCGCGTGCGGATGACCACCGACTTCTCGGGCAAGCTCAAGGCGAAGAGCGACCTGGTCATCTACTTCACCGACGACGCGGCCCACGTCCCGGTGCGCATCGAGGCCGAGCTTGGTCTGGGGACGGTGGTGGCCGAGGCCGTGGAATTCCATTCCGGTTCGCGGGCGCCGACTCGGCCAGCGGCGGCGGCTAGAACCGAGGTCCACTGACACCGTGGAGTCCCCGGACAGCGAGGAGTGGCGGATGGCGGCCGTGCTGCGGAATTCGGCCGAGTGGATTCGCGGCACGGTGCGTGGCAACGAGCGCGAACGGCCCTCCCGTCGCGCCCTCTTCTTCACCGCGTTGCGCATCGGCCTCGTTGGTTTCGGCGGTGGCCTCAGCGTCCTGTCCAACATCGACGACGCGCTGGTCCGCCGCCGGCGCTGGCTGACCCCGCGGGAATTCTCCCACGCCATCACGGTGGCCCAGATGCTTCCGGGTGGGGCCGCCGCCAATGCCCTGGCTTTCGTCGGCCTTCGCTTCGGGGGCTGGACCGGCGCCCTGCTCGGCTATTTGGGCTTCGTCCTGCCTGGGATGGTGGCGGTGCTGGCTCTGTCGGTGGCCTACGTCCACTTCGGAGCCATCCCGGCTGCGAGTCAGGTGCTGGCCGGCTTCAACGCCGCGGTGGTGGGCATCATCATCGCCATCACCTTGAAGATGGTGCGCACCGCCGTAGCCATGCCCTGGCAGATGGCGGTGGCCGCCGTGGCCCTCCTCTTGTCCACGGTGGGGAGCACCTCGCCGGGCGAGGTGGTGCTGCTCAGCATCGGCGTGGGGGTGGCCATCGAGTTCGGCGCGCGCACTGCGCCTCTGCGCGCACTCGGCGCGCTGGCCAAGAGCCGTACCCGGGTGGCGCTGCCGGAGGACGGACGCGAGCTCGGCCGGGCGCACCCGCAGCACGAGTCTCCCCCCTCGAGCGACTCGCCCACCCTGCGCTCTCCAGCGCTGCTCGGGGCCCTGGCCCTGGGCCTGGTGCTCATTCACGCCGGCGGCGTGGATGCGCGCCTGGCGGAGATGGCGGTGGTGTACTTTCGCACTGGCCTCGGGGCTTATGGGGGCGGCTTCGCCGTCATCCCCCACCTCAAGGTGATGGTGGCGTCGCACGGCTGGGCCACCGACCGCCAATTCACCGACGCGGTCGCCATCGGAAAACTGACACCCGGCCCGGTCCTGCTGATGGCCACCTGCCTCGGCTACGTCCAGCAGGGGCTGGCCGGTGCGCTGGTGGCGACGCTGTCCATCTTTGCAGCGCCCTTTCTTTTGGTGGTGGTGCTCGGCACCTGGCTCGACCGCATGCGCAGCCGTCGCTGGGTCCGCTCCGCGCTCCGGGGGCTCACGCCGGCGGTGGTGGGACTGATGGCCGGAGCGGCCATCACCCTGGGCAGTGGCTTCCAGGACCGCGCGGAAATTGGCATCGCCGCGGCAGCCGCTCTCACCCTGGCGCGCTTTCCGGTGAACCCGGTGTGGATGCTGGTGCTCGGCGGCGGCGTCCGGGTCCTGCTGGGCGCCCTGGGTGTCTAGCGCGGGGCCGCGGCCACCCGCTGGGCCGCCTGGGCCAGCCGACGCCGCAGGCTGCCGAGCGCCGTCTCCAGCTCGGTGAGCGCGTCCTGGGCGTGGCGGTCATCCCCCGCCTCGAGGAGGTCCAACGGCGCCGGACGCTCGGCGAGCAGCGCAGCGAGGACGTCCTCCAGGTGCCCGCGGACGGCGTCGAGGTTGTCCAGCGCCGTGCGCAAGTCCTCCTCCAGGAGGTCCGAGAGCACTGCGCCATCATGGCGCTGACGCAGGCACTGCCGGAGCCGGTTGGCCGCCAGCCGGGGCAAGTCTTTCAGCTCCGAGGCGGACCGAGCGAGCGCTGCCGAGGTGGAGGTGGAGGCGGAGGCGGACATCCAGCGCCGGGACGCTAGCGGCATTGCCCCACCCGTCAACTTCCCCACGACAGTGCTTGGGGGCCGCGGCGAGCCCCATCCGCCAAAAAAGACGAGGGACGAGGGCAGCGCGCCCCGGGGGAGGCCTAAATCAGCCCACGGGCACGGCGGATTTGCTCCACCGTCTTGTTGTACTCAATCTCGAAAGCGCTGGTGCCTTCCTGCAGGTGTTTGAGGCGGGCGCGGGCCTCGCGGTCAATCTCCTCGTCGACGTCGAGGTGCCGCTTCATCACCTGAAAAATCTTCCCTCGCAGCACGTTGTCTGGCGCGAAGACTTCCTCCACGTTGCGGCTGATGAGGAGGAACTCAATCATCTGGTTGATGATGTACTCGACGCCCTCGTCGCCCATCTTGAAGCCGCGGACATCCGCCATCTCGCGCTTCACCTGGTTGAACTTGCTGTAGTCGTACCCGCGGCGCTCGAGCGCCTCACGGGTCGCCTGGTTCACCCGGTCCTCGTTGGTGAGGTACTCGCGCATGATGGCGGAGAGGTCCATCTCCGCGTCTGCGATGCGCATCGGCTCGACTTCGACGTCTCCGTCCTGCATCAACAGCTGGACGATTTCGCGTGAGATGACGGGGATCACCTTTGGGTAGATCCGCATGGGTCTTCCTGGCCTCTTGGGGGGGGCCGGCCCGCCTTGTGGGGGCCCGGGATTGTGTCAATCCCTCATAGCGCATCCACGCCAAAGCGCTTTGAAAAAGAGGAAGTTTTCGTTCACTTACTGTCGGCAGGCCGGTCCTGGTCCCGGGACGCCGTTGCCGAGGCGTCTTCCAGCGACGCCCGCCAAACCGTGTCCTCGCCACCAGCCTCCTCCTCCTGGGAGGCGCCGGCGGTGGGTGCATGAAGGCCAGCATGAATGCGCGCCGCGAGCCCGATGCTGACGCCCTCCACCTGGGCTAGCTCCTCGAGGGTCGCCGCGCGTACACGCTTCAGCGAGCCGAAATGCCGCAGCAGCGCGCGTCGTCTACCCGCGCCTACCCCGGGGATGTCCTCCAACACGCTCTGGAAATTCCGCCGGCGCATTAGTTTCTGCTGGTACCCGATGGCGAAACGGTGGGCCTCGTCTCGTAGCCGGGTGAGGAGGAAGAGCTCGGGCGCATTCTGCCGGAGCACCACCGGGTCTCGCCGCCCGAGCACGAAGACCCGCTCCGGGCTGCGCACCACCGGCGCCTCGCGGTCAGCGACCTCCAGCTCGCGGGCCTTGGCCAGGCCCACCACGTCGAGGGTGGTGACGCCCGTATCGCGCATGGCGGCGTGCGCGGCGGCGAGCTGGCCCTTGCCGCCGTCGATGACCAGGAGGTCCGGCAAGTCCGAGTCGGCCAGGCCGCGCCGAAGTCGTCGGCTCACCACCTCGTGGATGGAGGCAAAGTCATCCTGGCCGCGCGTCAGCTTCACCCGGAAGCGCCGGTAGCGAGACTTGTCCAGCTCGCCGTCCAGCATGGCCACCGCGCTCCCCACCACCGCCGCGCCCTGGAAGTGGCTGATGTCGAAGCACTCAATCCTTCGAGGGAGGCGGTGAAGTCCGAGGACGTCGGTCAACCGTTCCAGCACACCCTCTGTTTCCTTTTGCGAACGCCGCTGCTCCTGGAAGGCCTGTGCGGCGTTGGCCCGCGCCATGTCCAAAAGGCGCGCTCGCTCCCCCCTTCGGGGCACGAGGACCCGCACTTTCCGGCCACGCCGGTCGCCGAGCAGCTCGGCCAGCGCCTCGACTTCCCCTTCCGGAACGCTCGGGAGGAGCACCTCGTCCGGTACCAGGTTTCCCTGGCCGTAGTAGAGGTTGACGAAGCTCAGCAAGAGCTCGGTGTCCGGGAACTCCTGTCCCCGGAAGGGGAAGGCCTGGCCTCCGTTGAGGCGGCCCTGGCGGACGTAAAGCACATACACCAGGAAGCGGTCGGCCTCGCGGTGGTAGGCGAAGACGTCCTGGTCCACGGGCTCGTTCGAGACCGCCGTCTGACGCTCGAGCGAGCGCTCGATGGCGAAGAGCTGGTCCCGGACATGCGCCGCCTCCTCGAAGTGCAGCTCCTTGGCGGACGCCTTCATCCTCTGCTTCAACGAGGTGGTGAGCTCACTGGCCTTGCCCTCGAGGAAGAGCGCCACCTCGGCCGCGTTGCGGTGGTACTCCTCGCGGTCGACGGGATGGACGCAGGGCGCCGGGCAGCGGCCGATTTGGTAGAGCAGGCACGGGCGCCGACGGTTGGCCAGCACGTGGTCCGAACAGGTGCGGAGCTGGAAGTAGCGGTTCACAATCCGCAGCGTCTCGCGAATGCTGCTCGCGCTGGCGTAGGGCCCGAAGTACTGGGCCCCGTCGGCCTCGAAGCGCCGCACCACTTCCAGCCGAGGGTAGGCCTGGGAATGGTCCAGCCGCAGGCAGATGTAATTCTTGTCGTCCTTGAGCAGGACGTTGAAGCGCGGCTGGTGACGCTTGATGAGCTCATTCTCGAGAAGCAGCGCCTCCTTCTCGTTGGAGACGATCACCGTCTCCACGTCGCCCAAGAGCCCCTCCAGGATGGGGACGAAGGCCCGGGTATCGCTGGAGCGACCGAAGTAGCTGCGCACCCGCGCGCGAAGGTTCAGCGCCTTGCCGACGTAGATGATTTCCCCGCGCCGGTCCTTCATCAGGTACACGCCGGGGCCGGCCGGCAGCGCCTCGAGCTTCTCCTCCAGCCAGTCCGCTCCCATCAGCGACGCCCGCGCGCCCGCGCCCCGCCTCGCCGCCCACGTCCGGCTCGCTCCTGGCGCACCGGCGCCTCCTTGAGCAGCGCGCGCGAGGGAGGCTTGAGGCCCAAGTCCATGTCCTTGAGCACCATCACTTGGTCGCGCAGGGCGGCTGCCTTCTCAAACTCCATGGCCTCGGCCGCACTGAGCATCTCCGCGGACAGCTCGGAGATGAGCGCCTTGACCTCGGCCGGGCTGAGCACGTCCTCCGGGAAGGAGAGCGCCTGCTCCAGCGGTCCGGTCCGGTAGAGCACCTGGGACATGTCGAGGATGGCCTTCTTCACCCCGGCAGGGGTGATGCCGTGGTCCTGATTGAAGCGCGCCTGGAGCTCGCGCCGCCTGAGCGTCTCATCCAGAGCCGCCCGCATCGAATCGGTCACGTGGTCGGCGTACAGCAGCACCCGGCCTTCGAGGTGGCGTGCCGCCCGGCCGATGGTCTGGATGAGGCTCACCCGACTCCGCAGGAAGCCCTCCTTGTCAGCGTCGAGGATGGCCACCAGCGAGACCTCGGGAATGTCCAGGCCCTCGCGCAGCAGGTTGATGCCCACCAGCACGTCGAATTCTCCGCGCCGCAAGTCACGGATGATGGCGGTGCGCTCGAGTGCGTCGATGTCCGAGTGCAGATAGCGGACCTTCACGCCCACGTCGGCGAAGTATTCGGTTAGGTCCTCGGCCATGCGCTTGGTGAGCGTGGTGACCAGCACCCGCTCCTTCTTTGCCGCGCGCACCCGCACTTCCTCGAGGAGGTCCTCCACCTGACTCTGGGCTGGCCGCACCTCCACCAGCGGGTCGAGCAGGCCCGTGGGACGGATGACCTGCTCCACCACCACGCCATGGCTCCTCTGCAGCTCGTACTCTGCTGGCGTGGCGCTCACGTAGATGACCTGGGGCACCATCTGCTCGAACTCCCCAAAGCGCAGCGGCCGGTTGTCTGCCGCCGAGGGAAGCCGGAAGCCGTACTCCACCAGCGTCTCCTTGCGGCTCATCTCGCCCCGGTACATGGAGCCCACCTGGGGGACGCTCTGATGGCTCTCATCCATGAAGACGAGGAGGTTTTTCGGGTAGTAGTCGAGCAAGCAGGGCGGTGGCTCGCCCGGCGCGCGCCCGGACAAGTGGCGACTGTAATTCTCAATCCCGTTGCAGAAGCCCACCTGCTCAATCATTTCCAGGTCGTACCGGGTCCGCTCTTCGAGCCTCTGGGCCTCGAGCAGCTTGCCCTGGCTCTTGAGCTCGGGCAGCCGCAGGCCGAGCTCCTCGCGGATGCTTCGGACGGCCAGCCCTCGCTGCTCCTCGCCGGTGACGTAGTGGCTGGCCGGAAAGACGGCCATCTTGTCCAGCTCGCCGAGCGTCCGACCTCGCAGCGGGTCGAACTCGGTAATCTTCTCCACCGAGTCCCCGAAGAACTCGACCCGCACCGCGCGCTCCTCCTCGTAGGCGGGAAACACTTCCACGGTGTCCCCCCGGACGCGGAAGGTGCCTCGGTGAAAGTCGACGTCGTTGCGCTCGTATTGCGCTTCCACCAGCCGTCGCATGAAGACGTCGCGTCCCAGCTCCTCTCCTCGCGCGGCCTTCACCGCCAGGTTGACGTAGCTTCTGGCCGTCCCCAGGCCGTAGATGCACGACACTGAGGCGACGATGATGACGTCATCGCGTGTCTGCAGCGAGCGCGTCGCGGAGTGGCGCATGCGCTCAATCTCGTCATTCACGAACGAGTCCTTCTCGATGTAGGTGTCCGAGGAGGGCAGGTACGCCTCGGGCTGGTAGTAGTCGAAGTAGCTGATGAAGTACTCGACCGCGTTGTGGGGAAACAGCTCGCGGAACTCGCCATAGAGCTGCGCGGCGAGCGTCTTGTTGTGCACCACCACCAGCGTCGGGCGCTGCACGCGCTCGATGACGTTGGCCATGGTGAAGGTCTTGCCCGAGCCAGTGACACCGAGGAGGACCTGGTGAGGGTCCCCGCGCAGGACCCCGGCCACGAGCTCTTCGATGGCCCGGGGCTGGTCGCCCTGGGGCCGATAGTCGGTGACGAGCTGGAAGGCAGGCATGGCGAAGCTTCTCTAACGCAGTGCCATCAATGCACCACCGCCGAACGGATGGCCTTGCCGGCGGCCTCGAATTCGTCGCCTTTCACCCACGTCGGAAGGCCCTTGGCCTGGGCCACGGCGTAGCCGAGGGCGAAGTACAGCCGGGCGTCCTGGACAGCACCGGCCAGGTTCCAGTCCGGGCTCAACTCGTCCGAGGGCTGGTGGTAGTGCGTCGCCACCCAGGCGTCGTGCTGCTCGCGTCCCCAACCGGCCGGTTTACCGACCACCTCGACGCCGGAGAAGTAGTGAATGCCCGGCACCCCGGCTCGCGCGAAGCTGAACTGGTCGGAGCGGTAGAAGCTACCCTGCTCCGGGAAGGGGTCGGCGACCAGCGTGCGTCCCTGCGCGTGCGCCAGTGCGGCCAGCGTCTTGTCGAGGCTTGTCTTGCCGAGACCGAGCACCGCGACGTCCCGGGTGGCTCCGAAAATCTTGAAGCCGTCCATGTTGATGTCCAGCGCCAGCTGCCCGACCGGCACCGGGGCATGAGCGACCAGGTACTCCGAGCCGAGCAGGCCCTTCTCCTCGGCCCCCACGGCGGCAAACAGGACGCTCCGTGCCGGGCGGTGGGGCAAGGAGGCGAAGGCCCGCGCCACCGCCAACAGCTGGGACACACCGCCGGCGTCGTCCACGGCCCCGTTGTAGATGGCGTCCTCGCCGGGCTGGGCATTGGCCTTCATGCCCAGGTGGTCGTGGTGGGCCGTGTACACCACCCATTCCTGAGCCCTGAGCGGGTCCGACCCGGGCAGCACGCCGAGCACGTTGGCGGTGTGGGTGTGCCGCACCGTGCTCTTGAAGTCGGTGGAGAGAGTGACGCCCAGGGGGACCGGGCGAAAGCTGCGCTCCTCCGCCGCCCGCCGGAGCACGTCCAGGTCCTTGCCGCCCAGCGCCACCAGCCGGCGGCAGGCGTCCTCGGTGGCCCAGCTCCGCAGCGGGGGGCCGAGGTCCGGCGAGGGGAGGAAGAATTGCTCTCCGCTCCAGGACGTCTGCACCACCTGCCAGGGGTAGCCAGCCGAGGCGTTGCTGTGGATGACGATGACGCCGGCCGCGCCCAGCCGCTGGCCCATCTCCATCTTGTACGTCCAGCGCCCGTAGTACAGGCGCGTCTTGCCCGCGAAGAGGGCCGGGTCGTCGGACGGGTCGTTGTTCATCACTAGGAGGACTTTTCCGTGGACGTCCATCCCCTTGAAGTCGTCCCAGGAGAATTCCGGTGCCTGGATGCCATAGCCGACGAAGACCACCTCGGCCCCCAGGAGCCGCGTCTGCTCTGCGGCGTTTCCCGACGAGGCGATGGCCTCGGTGGGGACATTCAACGAGAGGGTGCGGCCCTGCGCGCTGAAGGTGAGGACGTCCGGGTGGCCTAGGACGCCTAGCAACTCGAAGGGCTGCCGGTAGCCCTCACTGCCCGCGGGCTTGAGCCCCAGCGCTTCGAATTGCGAGGCGATGTAGGCCTCGCTCAGCGCGTCTCCGCGTGTTGCCGGCGCCCTACCCTCGAGCAAGTCCGAGGCGAGGAAGCGCACATGCGCCCGGAGGACGTTCTCGGTGATGAGGGCCTCGGCCGCCTCCTCCTGGGGGCTCTCTGACGCACCGAGAAGGAAGACGGACGCAAGACTGAAGAGGAGTAGGCGCATGGAGCGGCCGTCCATAGCAGACGTCCCCCCACGCGGGGCCCTCGTCTGCCTCTTCCTCAGGGGAGGAAGCTCGCTGGCCGGTGCCGGCCACCATCCACCCGGGGGACGGCCGTGCGCCCCCGCCGCGGCCCGCCGCCCGCTGAAGCCCTCAGGGCAGCCAGTAGGCAGACTCTGGGCGCTGGCTGGAGTCCCCACCGGCCGGAGCGCTAGCCTTCCTCAGCAGTTGGCAGGACGCGCAGCGTCTGCGACGCCCCGCCAAGGATGGGCAGCGTCGGTGCATGTTTGACTCAGTTCTCGGTCGTGGCGTCGGCGCACCTGGGCGTTCCGGTGTGGGGTCGGCAATCTCCCTCGGCTTGCACGCGCTACTCTTCGCCCTGGCCGTGCTCGTGTCCCGGCCCGTGCCAGGGCCGCTTCCACTGCCCACCATTCACTTCCCGCAGCGTTCTGCCAAAGGCCCGCTCGCCACGGCCAGCGCTCGCGCCATGGCTGAGCACCACCTGCGCCCGGCTTCGCTGGCGAGGCCACCGAGCGCCACGACGCCCACGCCCCGCGAGCCGCTGGGCGAGGTGCCGTCCACGGGCGGCACCGAGGCGCCTGTCAGCAACGGCGGACCCGACACTGCCGGGGACGGGGACGTGTGCCCGAGCCCACCCTGCAGTCCCACCGGCAGGTTGGTCGGGGACGGTCAAGTTCCCCTCCTCGGCCCGGAGATGGTCCCGCCGCGACTCCTCTTTGGCCCCGAGCCCCGCTACACAGCCGAGGCTGCGCTCGAGCACGTGGGTGGGACGGTGCTGGTGCGCTGCACGGTGACGGACCGAGGGACGGTCGAGGATTGCCTGGTAATGAAGAGCCTGCCGCTGCTCGACGCGTCCGTCCTGCGCGCCGTGGCTGAGCGCCGCTACCAGCCGGCCCTCTTCGAGGGCCGCCCGCTGTCGGTGCGGATGGTGATTCCGGTGCGCTTCGTTCCGCCCTAGGCAGGCTCGGGCTCGTCGCGGACTTTCCAGGACGTTCCCGCCGAGCCGTCCCGGAGCTCCACACCGAGAGCTGCGAGTTCGTCTCGGAGCCGGTCCGAAGTCTTCCAGTCGCGTGCTTTGCGCGCAATGGCGCGTTCCGCGATGAGCTCTTCAATCTGGGCGCGGTCGAGACCCCGGCGTTCCATGAGACGCTCCCGGCGCCGCTCGAGCCAGCGGGCCGGCGGCTCCTGGAAGACACCCAGCACCTGTCCGAAGGGCCGGACCTCGGCGCGCAGGGCGGCCAGCGTGCGGGCCACGCGGTCCCGGTCGGTGACGGGCGGGCGGTCGAGGAGAAGGTTCATCTCGGTGAAGAGAGCGTGCAGCGCCGCCTGTCCCTCCGCGACGTTGAAGTCGTCGTCCATGGACTGCTCGAAAGCTCGCAGGAAGCGGCCAGTCTCCCCGAGGGTTCCGGCGGGCGCCTGCACTTCCCTCAGCCCGAGTCGTTCATCCACCCGCTGCAGCGTCTCGTAGAAGTACTCGAGCCGCCGCTCGGCATCGGTGAGCCCCGTCTCGCTGAAGGTGAGCTCGTTCCGGTAGTGGCTGGAGAGGAAGAAGAGGCGCAGCGCCTCGGCATCCACCCGCTGGAGCGCATCGCGCAGCTTGACCACGTTGCCCAGGGACTTGGACATCTTGGTGTTCTCCAGCTTGAGAAAGCCGGTATGCATCCAGTAGCCGGCGAGGGCCGTCTTGCCGGCCGCTTCGGACTGGGCAATCTCGTTGTCGTGGTGGGGGAAGATGAGGTCCAGCCCGCCTCCGTGGATGTCGAAGGGCTGGCCCAGGTACTTGACTGCCATGGCCGAGCACTCGATGTGCCAGCCCGGGCGCCCGCGGCCCCACGGCGCGTCCCAGGCCGGCTCGCCGGGCTTCTCCGCCTTCCACAGGGCGAAGTCGAGCGGGTCCCGCTTGTGTTCACCCGCCACCACGCGCTCTCCGGCCCGGAGCTCGTCGATGTTTCTGTGGCTCAACTTGGCGTAGCCGGGCCACTTGGCGACAGCGAAGAAGACGTCCCCACCGGCTGCGTAGGCCACCCCCTCGTCAAGGAGTCGCTGCACCAGGGCCAGAATCTCCGGCATGTTGTCCGTCACCCGCGGCGCCACCTCGGGCTCGAGGAGGCCGAGGCCGCGCATGTCCTCGTCGAATGCCTGGACGAAGCGGTCCGCCAACGCCCTGGGGTCCTCCCCGGAAAGCTGAGCGGCGGCGATGATGCGGTCGTCGACGTCGGTGACGTTGCGCACGTAGGTGACTTGGTAGCCGCGGTACCGCAAATAACGCACCACGACGTCAAAGGCGGTGAACGTCCGGGCATTCCCCAGGTGCACGTAGCTGTAGACGGTGGGGCCGCAGACATACAGACGCACCTCACCAGGACGCAGGGTGTCGAGAGACTCCTTGCGCTGCGTCAGGGTGTTGAAAAGCTTCAGACTGGGGGGCGGCTCGGGTGCGGCCAAGGCGTGGGTTCCTCGGGCCTTCCTTGGGACAGACAGGCGTGTTTGGCTGCATACTAGAACCCCGCCTCCCAAAAGGGGGCGTGCCCATGGCTCCGCCCAACCCCAAGCGCCCACCCCGGACTCCTCCGGACGACAGCGAGACGTCGGACGACGGCGACCTGCCCTTCGACGAGCGCGACGCGACGCCTCTGCGGGCCGATGACCCGAAGCCCCAGCGCGTCACCACCTACTATCCGGCGTTGAGGGCCGGCCGCGGACGCTCACGGGCCCGCGACACCGCGCTCGCCAGCGGGTTCGCCACGGTGAGCCTCGCCGCGCCGTCGAGCTCTGACGTCTATCTGTACGCCGAGCGGGGACCGGGGGCGGGGCAACTGCTGCCCATCGCTCCGGGCGCGCTGGTGCTCGGCCGGAGCAGCAGCGCGGACCTCCGGCTGCCCCACGCCTCCATCAGCCGCCGGCACGCCCGGCTGCTGCGCCGCGGTGAGCGTTTCTTCATCGAGGACCTGGGGAGCCAGAATGGCACCTATCTCGACGAGGAGCGGCTGTCGTCCGAGCGTGAAGTCCTTCTCGGACAGCGAATTCACATTGGTCCGGCCGTGCTGCGCCTGCGCCGCCCGGGCACAGGCGACGTCCAGGCCGAGGACGTGGACGCAGGGCTGGATGCCTGGTCCTCGCCCATCCTCACCCGCCGGCGCCTGTGGCGCGTGGCTCTGGTGGCCGGTGCCACTGGCTTCCTGCTCGCCGCGCTCCTCGCGCTCGGGGTGGCACGCCTCCAGGCCGGCGCGCCACCGTTTCACCTCGGCGACCCTGCGGCTCAGACGCGCTAAGGCACGGCGCTAGGCGCCTGTGGCCCTCTGCCCGAGCCGGCCCAGCCCCTGAAGGGCCAGCCAGCCGTTGAAGGCAGCGAAGAGCACAAGCAGCACGCCCGTGAGCACGGCGCCCCAGTCCTCCCTCGGACGCTCGCCCTGCAGGACAATCCACAGCTGCCCGTCTCGGGGCCGAAGGCCACTGAGTTGCCGCCCGCGCAAGAAGGCCTCGCGGTAGGCGGGCGCGCGTGCTTCGGCCAGCAAGCGGCCCCGCACGGCGAAGGGTGTCTGCAGGGGTGGCGGGGGTGGCCGTCCGGACGTCCACGTCTCGCCGGGAAGCGGCGCCCGGCGCACCAGCACCGGTGTGTCCTGAAAGCCCACCACCAGGAAGGGCCCTTGGTGGTCCTGTCCCCAGAGGGCGGCCGGCGTTGGGATGCCGTGCATCTGGACGTAGCGGTTACTGGCCAAGGCCTCGAAGCGGTACTCCCCTTCTCGGCCGAGTGTCAGCGGTTCGGCGGGTGAGAGCGCATAGGCGACGTCGGGAAGCTCTCGGTACAAGAGGTAGAGGGCCCCGAGGAAGCACACCAGCGCCACCGGGAGGCGGACGCCGGACGTCCTTCGGGCTCGGAGCCGCGCCTCCAGCTCCGCAATCCGCACCTCACGTTGCTCGGGGACCCGCAAGGCGGCGGCCCTTCCCCCAGGGAGACTTCAGGGGATGTTGAAGATGCTCTTGAGGTCCGCCTCGATGGCGTCCTCGGTGCAGTTCTTCGCCAGCGACAGCTCCTTGATGAGCAGCGCCCGCGCCGTGTCCAGCATCTTCCGCTCGCCAAACGACAGGTCCTTGTCCCCCTTCAAGAGGTAGAGGTCGCGAAGCACTTCGGCGATTTCGAAGACGGAGCCGGTCTTGATTTTCTCCATGTATTCCCGGTACCGGCGGTTCCAGGTGGTGGAGTCGACCGAAATGTCCTTCTCGCGGAGGATGGCGTAGACCTGCTCGACGTCCTCCTCGCTGATAATCTCCCGCAGACCAACCGAGCCGACTTTGTTGATGGGAATCATGATGCGCATCCCGTTTTCCAGGATGCGGAGGACGTAAAACGACTGGCGCTGTCCAGCGACCTCGGTGTGCTCGATGCCCATCACCTCACCGACGCCCTGGCCGGGATAGACCGCCTTGTCGCCTGTCTTGAAGCTGGTCTGCACGGAAGGGCGTGCCTCCTGCCGAGTTTCCGCGGCGGATGTGATGGGGAAAGCGGCCTCCTTACCATGGGTTGGGGCAAAAATCAACCCGTGCGCTTGACGGGAAGAAACCGCTTTCACTAGCGTCTCGTCTTTCGCCCCCGCGCCGGACGTTTTCGGCCAGAAGCCCCCAACTCAGCCAGTCTGCACCGCGCGACTGACGCGCTCGGCCAGAGGGCCTCGTGCCGAGGGGGCCCCCCTGCCCATCCGTCTCCTCGTCCGCTTCGTAGCCTTTCCGGCGTTCGCTCGGTGTGTCGCCAAGGCCAAGGCGTGCCGAGGGCCGCCCCGCCCATCCGTCTCCTCGTCCGCTTCGTAGCCTTTCCGGCGTTCGCTCGGTGTGTCGCCAAGGCCAAGGCGCACTGCATGAGAGGCCCCCTCTGCCTTCAGGCCGGCAGCATGGCTTCCCGCCGGGTCCGTCCGGACTTCGCCAGCCACTTCACCCTGGGCCTACCCCAGTCAAAGTCTCAGAAGCACATGAGTTTCCTATGTTTTTGAGCTGGTACGCCCTGTGCTTTGAGAGGACGCGTGGACCGCCGGCTGAGTCAGCGAAAGACGAGACGCCGCCGGGCGACGGGGGCGGGTGTGGCGTGAGCGCGCCCGGGCCCCTGGACCTCGAGGCACTCGCGCAGCTGCGCGCACTGCCCGGAGCCCGAGGCGCGTCGCTGGCCGACGATGCGATTGACGCCTTTCAGCGGGAATTCCCGGCCCGGCTGCGCGCGTTGGGCCAGTCAGTCGCCCAGGCAGACTGGCGCACCGCGGAACACGGCGCCCAGGCGCTGCGCGGGATTGCCGCGACCCTAGGAGCGCGTGAGGTGCTGCGGCTGTCGGGCGAGCTCGCCGAGAATCTCTCGCGCGGCTCGACGGACCAAGCCTCAGCGCTGCTGGCGGAGCTCGCGGCGGCCGGCAGTGCGGCGATGGAGGCGCTCGAGCTGCAGCGCAGCTAGCGCTCCATCACCCTTCCCTCAGCCCTCGAAGACGAGCCAGGCGAACCGGTTGAGGGCGTGGAAGTCCGGTACCCGGGGCGGCGAGAAGGCCTGGCCTTCCACTTCTTTGCGGCCATGGAGCTCGAGCCGGTAGAGGTTGAAGCGCCAGCGGTCCCCGGGCCGGGGCGGGATGTGCGGCACTGCTGCCAGCCGGTCGATGGGGATGCGCATCTCCACCCGCCAACCCTGGTCGACGTCGCTCGCATCGTTGAGCGTCCCCTGGACGGTGACGGCGGTGAGGGCCCCCGAGTCCCAGGAGAGGTCCATTCCTTTCCGGCGCTCGGGGAAGTAGGCGTCGAAGAGGACGTTGGCCGCGCTCACCTCGAGCTCGTTGTACGTCCGGCCGTCCCCGTCGGCGTCGATGAAAATTTCCACCGCCTCCTGCTCGTAGAGCGGGTCGTCGCGCTTGGTGTAGGTGCCCCACACGTCCGGGTCCTCGCAGTCGAAGGAGACGTAGAGGAAGCGGTCATCCCAGAGGAGCCGGGCGGTGGTGCGGACGCGGCCCGGGCTCCCGTCCATGCTGTTGACGAGAGTGATGGGGGCAGCACGTTTCCAGGCCGCATCGTCGAGGACACCGTCGATGACGGGTGCGGGCTGCGCCCGCACCACCCGGTATTCCGGAAGGGCCAAAGAACGCGTCTCCAGGAGCGGCCCCACCATTCGGTTCTGTCCGTCCTGGGCGGAGGGCTGGTCAACCGGAAGGCGCTGGTCGCCCTGCCAGAAGCCGAGGAGGACACGCGCCGAGGTGACGCCGGCCGGCAACGCAATGTCGTGCGTGTCCTCGAAAACCCTTCCCACCGGCCAGGACTCGAGCGGCGCGGCCAGGGGATGGTCGTCGTTGGCCACCATCTGCCCGGTGCGCGGGTCGACGAGGTGGACGAAGAAGTTGTAGCCCGCCGGCAGCGCCCGCAGCGGCACGAAGACGTGCGTCACCCGCAACGGCGAGCCGGGCTCGGCTGAAAGCGGCATGACGCGCGCGCCGAGGTAGCGGAGCGCCCCTCCGCCAAAGGTGGCCCCGCTGCTGAAGGTGAGCGGTGCCTTTTGCCCGCTCGCCGCGGGAGCCGCCGTCCCGCGCGCACGCGGTCCCGCTTGCTCGTCGCGGCAGCTGCACACGCACAACAGGAGGACAAGGGCGGCAGCGACTCGGCGCATGGCAAGAGGCCTCTACCCCAGTGGCGCCAGACCTCCAAACCCCGGCGGCGCCCAAGAGACGCTGGGTCAGGAGCGCTGCGGCGCGAGCCCGGCTCGCTCCACGAGCAACGCCACCAGGCGCCGATGGTGGGCGAAGAAGCTCGTGAAGTGCACGCCGCGACCTCGGCCGCGGATGGCGTACACCGTCACCGGCCCCGGCCAGACGTCCACGTGGAGAATGTCGCCGAAGGCAAACCGCTCCGTGCGCACCATGCCCCGGTAGGTGACGCCGCCCGCATCCACCTCGATGGCGGCACGCGCGTAGTAGGCGTGGCTCACCCCGAAGAAGGCGACGAAGAAGAGCGCCGAGAGAAACGTCTTCAGCGGCACTCCGTGGAACGTCAAGAGGTAGACGAGCACCGAGACCCACAACAACCCGGCGACTCCCATCGAGACGGCGAGGAAGGGCCGCGGCCGAAACACCTCGCGCTGAATGGCCCCACCAACGTCCATCACCCCCTGCAGGCTAATGCCGCGGGTGGCCACGGCGCCATCCTCGCCCCCGACGCACACACATCCGAGGTGCGCTTCAATGGGGGGAAGCAGGCGTCCCGGCACTCACACCCCCGGCCAGCGAGGCCGACTTCGTCCGCGCATCGGTCTGGAGGCTGGCCCGGGCGTCGGCGGCGGTCGAGACGGCGTACCTGTCGTAGTAAATGCGGGCGTCCGACGCGCGGCCCAGCGCCCGGTACGCCTCCGCCAGCCCGTAGAGCGGCGAGGCGCGGGTGGGGTCCAGCCGGAGCGCGTCCTGGTAGTCCGCGGCCGCCTCGTAGAAGCGCCGCAAGCCGACGTTGGCGCTCCCCCGCGCGGTGTAGGCGACGGCCAGCATCGGGTCCGCCGCGAGAGCATCGGTGAGCGCCTGGACGGCGGCGGAATAGTCGCGCGACAGCACCAGCCGCACGCCGCGCTCGTACGCCTCCCGGGCCCGCCCCTGCGGAGTGCCAGCCGCCGGCGCCGGGGACACGGCCTGGGCCAGCCGCGCGCGCGCCTTGTCCACGTTCTCCTGCGCGCTCTTGCGCACCGAGGGGTCGGACGAGAGCTGGACGACGCGCTCCCACTTCTCGACGGCAGAGCGGTAGTCCCCCGTCTTGGCCAGCGCGTTGCCCTGCTTGAAGAGCGCCTCCACGTTGGCCGGCTCGAGCAAGAGCGCGCTCTGGTAGGACTGGGCAGCGGCGGCGGCATTGCCGGCCCGGAGCGCCTTGTCTCCTTCCGCGATGAGCGCCGAGGCCGTCCCGCCCGCTGGCGCGGCGGGGGAGGCCAAGGCCGCCGGGGCCGAGGCCTGCTGGGCCTTGAGCTGCGCGATGTACTCCTTGGCCTTGTCCACCCAGCGCTGCTCGCTCGGGCGGCTCTCCAGGGAGACGTAGGTCTCGTAGGCCCGCACCGCCGGCTCGGGCTTTCCCTGATTGCGGTAGGACTCGCCGAGCCCGAAGTGACCGTCGGCGTCGCTCGGGTCGAGCTTGACGTACGTCTCATAGGCCTGCGCCGCCACGGCGAAGTCGCCATTTTTTCGCGCTGCATACCCGAGGTTGAAATAGGCGAGCTTCATGCCCGGGTCCGCGTTGATGGCTGCCTGAAACTTCGTCATTGCCTCGGCGCGCTTCCCCTGGCGGAAGAGCACGCTGCCGAGCCCATTGAGCGCCTCGGCATACGCAGGCGCCGTCTTGAGCGCCTCCTGGTAGGCGATGGCTGCCGCGTCCAGCTGTCCCGCCTCGAGCGCCTTCTCGCCGCGCTGGAAGGCGGCACGCGCCGCGGGCGACACCGAGGCGGCTCCGAGCAGCGCAGCGAGGACGACACCAGCCAGCATCAGGGGACCCCCTCCAGCGGGGCGGACTGTCCAAGCCTCCGTCTACCGGAAAGGACGGGGCGGCTGCACCCCCCACCCGGCCGAAAAGCGACCCGGGGGCTCTGGGCGCCTAGCCGAGTGCTCGGTCGAGGAGCAGCGTGATTCCCATCCCGTAGCCAATGCACAGCGTCACCGCCCCGCGGCGCAGCTCCCGGCGTTCCAGCTCGCAGAGCAACGTGGCGAGCAGCATGGCCCCGGTGGCTCCCAGGGGATGACCGAGGGCAATGGCCCCGCCATTCACGTTGATGCGGTCCAGGGGAATTCCGAGCTCCCGGCCCACGGCCAAGGGGACGGGCGCGAAGGCCTCATTAATCTCCCAGAGGTCCACGTCCTCCAGCCGCCAGCCGGCCTTGGCCAGAGCCTTGCGCGTGGAGGGAATGGGTCCGGTCAGCATCAGCACCGGGTCCGAGCCGGCCACGGCACAGGCGACAATTCGAGCCCGTGGCCGAATTCCCAGCCGCTTCGCGGCTTCGCTCGAGGCCACCACCACCGCCGCCGCCCCATCCACGATGCCCGAGGAATTCCCGGCGTGAATGACGCCGTCCTGCCGAAAGGCAGGCTTGAGGGCCGAGAGTGTCTGCACCGTGGTGCCCGGCCGCAGGTGCTCATCCTCGGCGAAGCCGTGCTCGACACCGTCCGCCCCGCGCACGGGGACGCTGACAATCTCCTTCAGGAAGCGCCCCTCAGCGCGGGCCGTCGCCGCGTTGCCTTGAGACGCTGCAGCGAATTCGTCGAGCTGGCTGCGCGAGAGGTTGTAGGCACGGGCCACCAGCTCGGCCGACAGCCCCTGGTTCACCAGGTCCGGGAAGTGGGCCCTGAGCCCCGGACTCGTCGGGCCCTCGCCGCCCTGGTAGTCCGAGCCAAGTGGCACGCGGCTCATGGACTCCACCCCGCCACCAATGGCCACCTCTGCCCGCCCGGCGAGCACTGCGCAGGCCACGTCGTCCACCGCCTGCAGTCCGCTTCCACACAGCCGGTTGACTGTCTTGCCCGCGAGCCCAATGGGAAGCCCCGCGGCCAGCACGGCACCGCGGGCCACGTTGAGGCCCTGCTCGCCCACCTGCGTCACGCAGCCCAGCACCACGTCGTCCACCGCTTCGGGCGGAATGCGCGTGCGCTCGAGCGCGGCGCGCAGGACGTGGGCGGCCAAGTCCACCGGGTGGACGGAGGCCAGGCTTCCCTTGCGCTTGCCGCGCGCGGAGCGCACGGCGTCGAGGATGACGGCGGTGGGCATGGGAGGCACTTGAGCGCGGCGCCAACTTCGGTGTCAACGCGTGGCGGTGTGGGCCGCACCGAGAGCGCGCCCACTGGCCAGCCCGCGCAGAAGCGCGGCCGCGCCTTCCCTCAGCGCGGGGTGAAACTCCACCCGCAGCTCCTTGAGACGGCCCGTCTCGAGGAGGCGGGCCAGCTGGGGTGGCGGGTCAGAGAGCTGCCACAGCCCGATGATGAGGGCGTGGAGGGTGAGCGCCGCCCTGAGACCGGCCTCCGGCGAAGCCAACCCCGCGGCGCGTGCCAGCTGAGCACCGAGGCGACTGAGCAGCGCGTGCAGAGCCCGCTTGAAGCGGAGCGCCTCGGCTTGCTGCAGGTTTTGCTCCAGTTCGACGTGGAGCAGCGCCAAGAGCCGTGCCATGGCCGGGCGCCTGGCGAGCGAGGCCGAGAGGACTTCCGCCACCTGTTCGGCCGAGGAGGGCCGGCGCAATGCGTCCAGCCGCTCTCCGAGCTCCAGGAGCCAGAGCGTGAGCTGCGCCTCCTCGACGGCCAGGAAGAGCGTCTCCTTGGTGTCGAAGTACCGGTAGAGAGCAGCCTTGCTGAGCCCGATGCCCTGGGCCACCTGGGCCATGGTGAGCCCACTCCAGGGGCCGCCCTGGAAGAGCCGCCAGGCCTCGTCCAGTACGGCCTTTCGGCGCACCGCCTTGTCCTCTGGGCTGCGCGCGCGACGCCGCTTCACTCCAGCCATTGGGCGAAGCGCGCCGTGAGACGATTCAACCGGCCGGCGTAGGGCGGTGCGAGGAAGCGAGACAGCGGGTTTCCGCGCTGACGCAGCACCGCCCGCTCGTGGCTGAAGCACCGGAAGCCGGCACGCCCGTGGTAATTGCCGATGCCCGAGGAGCCGACGCCACCGAAGGGCAGGTCCGGGTTGGCAAGGTGGAAGATGGTGTTGTTGACGCACGCACCACCCGAGGCGGTGCCGTCCAGCACCGCGTCGGCCTGACGGCGGCTCCGGGCGAAAACGTAGAGGGCCAGGGGCGGCGGCCGGGACCGGACGAAATTCACCGCCTCCTCGGGCGCCTTGTAGGTGAGCACCGGGAGCACCGGCCCGAAAATCTCGTCCTGCATCACCGGCGCGTCCGGCGGGACGTCCAGAAGGACGGTAGGAGCGACGTACCGCGTCGCTGCGTCGGACTCGCCGCCGAAGGCCACCTTGGCGCCGCCCTTCACCGCCGAGTCGATGTAGCCCTTGAGCCGCAGGAAGGCCCGGTCGTCAATCATCCGACAATAGTCGGGACTGGCCTTCGGGTCCGCTCCGTAGAAGCCCTGCACCACCGTCTGGAGGTGGCCCACCAGCTTCTCGCGCAGCTCCTCCGGGACGAGGACGTAGTCCGGCGCCACGCACGTCTGGCCGGCGTTGATGAATTTCCCGTGGGCGATGGTGACCGCCGCGCGCTCGAGGTTGGCGGAGCGTTCCACCACCGCCGGCGACTTGCCCCCCAGCTCCAGCGTGACGCTGGAGAGGTGCTTGGCCGCGGCGGCCATGATTTTCTTTCCCACCGCCGTACTGCCGGTGAAGAAAATGTGGTCCCAGGGCATTTCCAGGAGCGCCTCGGCCACGGCGGCATCGCCGTCCACGACGGCCACCTCGTCCTCGGGGAAGGCCTCGGCGAGCACGGTGTGGATGATGGCGGCGGTGGCCGGCGTCTTCTCCGAGGGCTTGAGCACCACCACGTTGCCGGCCGAGACCGCTGCGATGACGGGAAGCACAGCGAGGTGGAAAGGGTAGTTGAAGGGGGCCAGCACCAGCACCTGGCCCCGCGCCTCGTGCCGGACCTCGCTCGAGGTCCCCATCAGCAACAGCGGGGAATCCACGGGCTCGGTGCGCATCCAGTCGGCGAGGTTGCGCAGCGTGTGGCCGAGCTCCTCTTGGACAATGTGGACCTCGGTGAGGTCGGTCTCCTCGGGGGCCTTGCCGAAGTCCTTGCGGACGGCCTCGTCGATGGCGAGGCGGTGCTTCTCGATGGCCGCCCCGAGCCGCTTCAGCCGCGCGCGTCGCTCGGCGACGCTGGACTGGGCGAGCGGCCAGCGCTTCTTCGCCTGTGCGTCCCAGATGCGGCGGATGTCTGCCAGAAGGCCTGCTCCCTGCTGCTCGCTTGGCTGTCTCACGCGTCCACCCGCTCCTGCATTCGGTGCACAATCCGCGTCACCCACCGACGCGGCGTGAAGCGAACCGACTGCACCAAGAGCCGGTTCTGGAAGCCGGGGATGACCACGCTGGCTCCTCGGCGAAACCCGTCATACCCCGCCTGCGCCACGGTGGCAGCGTCCATCAGCCGCTTTCCCTTCACCAGCTTGGAGGCCTCCATGGCTGCCCGGGCCTGGAAGCCGCTCACCGTCGCCCCCGGGCAGAGAGCGGTGACGGTGACGCCGCTTCCGCGGACCTCCTCGGCCAGCGCCTCGGAGAAGGACAGCACGTAGGCCTTGGTGGCGTAATAGACGGCCATCAGCGGCCCCGGCTGAAAGGCCGCGGTGCTGGCGACGTTGAGAACGCCGCCTCGGCCTCTGGCCACCATGGCCGGCAGCAGCTGTTTGGTGAGCTCGGTGAGGCTCACCACGTTGAGCTGCAGCATGCCCGCCTCCTCGGCCCACCTCGTCTCGGTGAAGGGACCGAAGCCCGCATAGCCGGCGTTGTTGACCAGGACATCCACCTCGAGGCCCTCCTCGCCCAGGCGCTGGAGAAGCCGCGCCGGGCCGCCCGGCGCGCCAAGGTCCGCCGCCACCACGCGTA
>Ga0302326_10001756_pt1 | contig 54280 bp, 38 predicted proteins | sample Palsa_T0_3_FD_202264 | JGI IMG/M metagenome (GOLD analysis project Ga0302326, IMG submission 202264) | Peat permafrost microbial communities from Stordalen Mire near Abisko, Sweden - Palsa_T0_3 | ecosystem: Environmental > Terrestrial > Soil > Palsa > Peat permafrost | place: Sweden: Abisko...
CACAAGGTTGGCAGCAGAGAAGAGCACATATAATAAGATAAGAAATAGCCAGTAATAGAAGAACCGCCTTGGCCATCTGCCTCCAAAGATGACACATAAGGTGATCAGCAAAGGCAGCTGGACCAGATGGGTATAAGAAGCAGGTGCGTCGATATCGAAGAAGGGGATAATGCTTAACATGACCACCAGCGAAGCCGACAGCGGGTACTGACGAAGATAGTTTAAAGATACCGCGGTCAGTATCTTAGCCCGATCGGGACTTTTGCCGATCAGCCGGAAACTGTTCCAGACCCAGAAAAAGAACAGCAAGCCCAGAAGCAGCACATAGATATAGTCGCCCCAGTTTTCCCGGATGAAATAGCCCATGATCCGGCGCTGTCCTTTATACGAGCGGGCAGCCAGTTCCCCCGTTCCCGTATTGGTGCTGCCGGAATCCCGGAATTCCCAGATATAGCTGTATTCCTTGTTGAATATTTTCCCGCTAAGCTCATTTCGAAAAACGTCGACCTGGTTTTGCAGGTCGATGGTTTGAAAATAGTATCGGGAGATAACGGATTGAAGCTGAGTGATGCGTTCCAGGTGACTATGCGTCGCCGTATCCGCCTGTCGCCATTTGGCGCCGAGCTCCGTGATCTCGTCGAGATACATGCGGCGGAAAGCCGTGTCCCGGATCAGCCGATGGATGACCGAGTCATGGGTAAAAGCGTCGATCTCGTTGTTCATGTTGATGAGATCGATATTGTACCGGAACAACGAATTGCGCCAGCCCTGGAGCTGCTGTTTGATATTTCCCAGCAACACCGTATATAACTGCAGGCTTTTAAAATCCGGGACCGTTCCGGACAGCGAAAGGTATTCCGAGATGGACCGGATATTGTTCCCGATTTCCGGCAACTGCCGCTCAACGCCGCTGGTATTGAATCCCAGACTCGTAAAATCGTTGATCCGGTTGAGGGTAAGATGCAGGTCGTCCAGCCGGCTGGTGATCGTATCCAGCGAATATTCCAGCCGGGATTTCGGGGGATTATACTTTTCGGGAGATTCCTTTGCCTGTTCCTTTGATTCTTCCTTACCCTCTTCCTTTTTCCGCTGCCCCTGAACAGACAGCGTTATGCCCGTAAACAGCAGGGCCAGAAGAAAGGTTAATGCGCATTTCATCCCTTTCCAATGCAAATAAAATGCCCGCTCAGCCGTAGCCGGCGATCCGCCCAGACAGAACCATCCATCAGGTAAAAAATTGAAACCAGACCAGCCCGACCGCAGCAGCCGTCATCAGCAGCAGGGTAAAAATTCCAAGCACATTGGACAGCACACTGTTCGTATGACTGCCCATGATCTTTTTGTTGTTGCCGATATGCAGGATGACGGCAATCATCACCGGCGCCGTGAGCCCATAAAGAATAGCCGTGTATAACAGGGCCTGTACCGGGGTGATACCGAGGAATTGTAAACAAAGCCCCGCCAGCAGACTGACGATGATCATCCCATAAAAGGGCTTGGCCTGGTAGAATTTTTTGTCGAGCCCTTTTGAAAAGTTGAAAGTCTCCGCCAGGATATAGGACAAGCAGCCCGCCAGCACGGGAATGGCCAGGAAACCAGTACCGATAACCCCGATGGCAAACAGCAGGTAGCTGAGCTGCCCCGCCAGCGGCCGGAGAGAATGAGCAGCCTGCTCGACCGTATCGATCTGCTTCACCCCTGCGCCATACAACACTACGCCGGCAGTAAGGATGACAAAATACATCACCAGGTTGGAAAAGAACATCCCGCTGTTCACATCCGTCTTCATGTCATCCAGCATTCTTTTATCGACAAAAATTCGTTTGCTCTTTGCATGCTCCATATCCTCCGCCTCCATCGTCGCCTGCCAGAAAAAAAGATAGGGCGAAATGGTGGTGCCCAGGATTGCGACAAGGATACTAAGAAACTCCTTGTTTAAACGGATAGAAGGAATAAAAGTATGCCTGGCCACAGCCGCCCAGTCCGGATGGACAAGGAAGGGAATGATCAGATAAAGCAGCAGACCCAGACAAAGCCATTTCAGCAGTGAAGCCATCCGCTGATAGGAATACCGGATAATGACGATTAACAGGATCAAAGTAAAAACAATACAAAACGCGAACGTCGGAATGGCCGGCAGCAAGAGGTTTGCCACAGCCCCCATACTCTGCATATCCGCCCCGATATTCAGGATCACCGCCGGAAAACAGAACACGATCATGCTATATAGCACGACTTTTGGATAATGCATTTTAAGCGTACCGGTCAACCCCTGAGAGGTGACCATCCCGATCCGGGCAGCCATGCCCTGGACAGCCGCCATCAGCGGAAAAGTCAGCAGGGCCGTCCACAGCGTAGAGAGACCGAACTGAGCGCCTGCCTGTGCATAGGTGACAATACCCGATGGGTCATCATCGCTGGCGCCGGTGATAAGACCGGGCCCCAATGTCGAGAGTATTTTTTTTAGTCGGGAAGGCGATTTTTTTTTCGGGCCGGAGGGCGCAGCCGACGGGCGTAAGGCTTTTGGCATTAATCGGTTAGTTGATTATAGTTGATCCAAGTTAATGTTTTTATTTCTGTTATCGTCGAATTGCTGATTGAGATTGTACGCAGCACTGATTAGCCCCATATGGGAGATGCGTTCTTTTTCTCGATGTCCTTCCAGAAATCATAGGAGATCCGCTCGCCATAAATGTCCGGCGTATATTCTTTTAGCTGCCGGTTACCATCAATCGAATACATGATACCAAGCCGTTCATCGCCTTTGACTTTGCGGAAAAGATCTTCGATCCACCTCATAAAAGCGCCGGCCTCCTTCGTCCCAATTCCGCTGACCGCCGATACTTTCCGGAAGACCAAAAGTGGGGGCCGCAACAATAGATCCATATTGAAAAGAAGATAATAATTCTCCACGACTTCCTGGTTGGCGTCGCTTTCCGGCAAAAAGTCGATCATCTCACCCGCTTTAAGGGTAAATTCCGCCCCAACATCCTGATTATCTGCCTGTAGCGGCACCGTCCCCCTGAGGCGGAGCGATAACTCATCAGGACCATCGACATGAAATATCACCTCCCGATCACTCACCCGGACAACGGTGTGGACAATTTCTGCGTATTTAAACCGGGGGCAGCAGCGTAATTGGTATTTCATTTCCCCCCTGACCGTTGTTACCCGGCGGATCAGCCTGTTCTCGCCGTTTGGATCGACCGGCATAAAATCGGTTACCTCTCCTACCCCCTCCGAAGAAAGGAAGCGTGTGAGCAGCACATTGGTATCGGGTAAATACAACTGTTTGGTTTTCATTTCTTTAAACTCAGGGCTAATGCAAAAACTACCCCCTTTTTGTCGTCCGGCAGGGCGGCAAACACACTGGGGGAATCAAATCGGGGAAAACACATAAAGTCGATGGAGCCATTGAGACCAACCAGGGCAATCGTATTCAGATCGCCGATAATGCCATAATTCTCGATGGGTTGATGGCTCACAATCTTTTAGTCTTGACCCGGGCAAAAACCTTTCCGCAAGGTTGGCAACAATTTTGTATTAGCAATACTGACTTTTATCATAACCCGTCATGAAAAAACATACTTATCTCCGTCTTTTTTGTTTGGTTTCAGGCCTTGCTGGTATGGCCCTGGCTCAATTTTCTTTTTTTTCCGAAAGCAAATTCGTCTTTAGCTCACATATGGCCGGTCACGTTATTCTCCTGCTGATTGCGGCGCCCTTTTTCGTCCTGGCGATGAGAGAAAGACCGGAGGCAAAAGGCGGCCTCGCCTTCCGCATTTCCCGTCGGCTGTCGGCAATGCCCTGGTTGAACTGGATCATCGGAGTAGGTGTCCTGTGGGTCTGGCAGGTGCCGACCGTTTTCAACGCTTTGCTGGCTTGGGATGGCCCCGGCTTTCACCGGCACCTTCATATCCTTTCTTTTCTGCATTCCGGCAGCCTGTTGCTTGCGGGAATCCTTTTCTCCTGGCCGCTGGCCGGTCCCTATCTTTCGCACCGGCTATCACCAGCGGAATCCCTGCTTTACCTGAGCACAGCCTGGGTTGGCTGTACCCTGCTGGTATACCTGGTAGAATTCGCCACCCCCGGACTTTATGGCGGCATAAGTGTTATCTCCAGAAAGGACCAACTGGCCGCAGGGCTGATCTTGTGGATACCCTCCTGTTTTTTATATCTCGGCGGCAGCATCTACCTGTTAAGGGAATGGATGGGAAAAGAACTGTGGACACAGCATGATTTTTACGGGCATAGCAGGAAACGCCGCGTAAAGGCAGCCCAGGACCAGCTGCCGGCCGAATCGGATGGATATGCCGCCCGCGGCGGGGCTGTTATTCCTCAGTTGGGGATTCCAGACCCGCTGGATCATCTGGCCTGAAAAGCCCTTGCATTTCTCCCCCAGCCCAAATTTTCTCCCCCGTCCAACTGGCATGATTTTTTCGGCAAAAAGGCATGGCAACCACAACGACTATCTCCCAACCAGACGCCGCCGGCGTTAAAGACAAAGACCTAGAGCAATTATGCATCAACACGGTAAGAGTATTATCTGTGGATGCAGTCGAAAAAGCGAATTCCGGCCACCCGGGAACGCCGATGGGAGCTGCGCCCATGGCGCATGTCCTATGGTCGGACATTATGCGCTACAACCCTCTTAACCCCGACTGGCCCAACAGGGACCGGTTCGTCCTTTCCTGCGGACATGCCTGTATGCTGCAATACAGTTATCTCTACCTGACAGGCTATGACCTGACACTCGATGATATCAAACACTTCCGGCAAGTACACAGCAAGACACCCGGTCACCCGGAATACGGTCTGACGCCCGGTATCGAGGTTACTACAGGTCCGCTGGGTCAGGGATTTGCAAATGGGGTCGGGCTGGCTATCGCCCGGAAGCATCTGGCGGCCCGATTCAACCGTCCCGGGTTCGAGCTGTTCAATTATCACATTTATGGTCTTTGCAGCGACGGCGATATAATGGAAGGTGTCAGCTCGGAAGCCGCTTCCATCGCCGGAAATCTTGGCCTGGGCAATCTCCTTTTCTTCTACGACGACAACCATATCACGATCGAGGGAAATACGAATATCACCTTTGACGAAGACGTAGCGGAACGATTCAGAGCGTATGGCTGGTATGTCCAGGTATTGGACGACGGCAATGACCTCGCCGCCATTCGCCAGGCCGTTCAGCAAGCCAGAGAAGTGACCACCAGGCCTTCGCTGATCAAAGTCAGGACACATATCGGTTACGGCAGCCCGAATAAAGTGGATACCGCATCGGCCCACGGGTCTGCACTGGGTCCGGAAGAGGTCAGGCTGGTCAAAGAAGGCTTTGGCTTCAACCCCGACGAATCCTTTGTCGTCCCCGGCAAAGTACTCGACTTTTACCGGCAGGCCGGCGAGAAAGGCGTCGCCCTCGAAAAAGAATGGGATGCGCTGTTCGAAGCCTATAAAAAACAATACCCCGAAGAGGCGGCAGAATACGAGGCTATACTGGGAAACAGAATGCCGGAAGGCTGGGAGAAAAAAATCCCCGCTTTCAAACCAGCGGACACAAAAAACGGACAGATGTCTACACGCGTCGCCGGCGGAAAAGTAATGAATAGTATCGCCGCCTCGCTGCCCGGATTGATCGGCGGCGCTGCTGATCTGTCTCCCTCCACGGAAACCAATATGAAGGACTATAGCTCATTTTCAGCAAAGGATCCGACCGGCCGCAACTTTCATTTCGGTATCCGCGAACATGGAATGGGCGCTATCCTTAACGGAATGGCGGTGACAAAAGGACTGATCCCCTTCGGCTCTACCTTCCTGATGTTTTCCGAATATATGCGGCCGCCGATCCGCCTGGCGGCGATCATGAAGATAAAACCCATCCTTGTTTATACCCATGATAGCATCGGGCTCGGTGAAGACGGCACGACACACCAGCCCATCGAACAGCTGATCTCCCTCCGGTCCATCCCGAATATCACGCTGATCCGTCCGGCAGACGCCAATGAAACGGCAGCAGCCTGGAAAGTCGCCCTTCAACATAAGGGAGGTCCCGTGCTCCTGGTCCTGACACGACAGAATCTTCCCATCCTCGACCCACTGGACTATAAACGGACCGGCGATCTGAGCCAGGGCGCTTATATCCTCTCGGAACCCGATCGGGCGCCGGAGTTGATCCTCATCGCAACCGGATCGGAAGTAAGCCTGATCCTCCGGGCCCAGCAGAAGCTAAAGGAGAATGGCATCGCCGCGCGTGTAGTGAGCATGCCGTCCTGGGAATTGTTCGAACGGCAGGAGGATAGCTACAAGCAAAAAATATTGCCAAAAGGATTGAGGAAAAGACTGGCGGTGGAAATGGCCTCGCCATTGGGCTGGAACAAATACGTGACGGACGAGGGAGATGTACTGGGCATAACCCGTTTTGGCGAATCGGGAAAAGCAGATGACCTCCTGAAGGAATTTGGTTTCACCGTGGAAAATGTTGTCAGCCGCGCCAAGGCCCTGCTGGGTAAATAATGATCTTCCGCGCCTCCGGAACCCCGGCCGGAGGCGCTTCCTATTTTACGCCCCAGTTCTCCTTGATAATGTCCCAATACTCTTTGCCATAACCGACAAACAGCTCGCTGCCGGCTGGAATATGACGCATGGCCTTGATATATACTTTAAGCCCCTCGATGATATAAGTGCAGTTATTCGTAACCCCCTCCGTCCGGAGCAGACCCTTGGCATCATTGGCATACCGGGCAAGCGCCTCTCTGGTCGTCCGGGCGTCGATCACATGGTCACGGGTCACATAATAAATATATCCGTTAAGCCCCTTATGGTCATCCACTTCCTTCCAGGTAGTGATCCTCCCTTTGTATTCCACGATCTTTGTCCCTCTGAGGATTTCCTTGTTGGTGAACAGCCCCTTGCCTGCTCCTTTTAGCGTGGATCGTTTGACGACCAGGTGTTTTTCCAGTAACGGCATGAATAGGTAAAAATTAAGGTCGGCGCAAATATAGGGTACTTACTCCAGAAACTATCGCTGAACGACAAGGCCGATCGCGGACCATCAGCCCGGATTTTATTGCTTTTTATCTTAGTTTTAATGGTAGATTGCATCTGTAATTTCCCCCAATCGATATGAAACGAGCGACCTTTTCAGACATCGGTCATTCCGACGCCGTCAAGAAGCAGGCTATGCTCGCGGCCATAATCGACTCTTCCGAAGACGCTATTATCAGCAAGACCCTGGAAGGTGTCATCACCAGCTGGAATCAAGCTGCCCAACGAATGTTCGGCTATAGTGAAGACGAGGTGATCGGCCGGCATATCTCGCTACTCATCCCCGACGACAGACGACAGGAAGAGGAAATGATCATCGACAGTATCCGCAGTGGCCGTCGGGTGCAGCATTTCCAGACACAAAGGCTGACCAAAAACGGGAAGCTGATCCCCATCTCCCTGACGATCTCTCCGATCCTGGCCGACGACGGCGCCATCATCGGGGCTTCAAAAATAGCACGGGATATCTCGGAACAGTTGAAAGCACAGGAAGAGATCCGCAAACATGCGCAAACCCAGGAGTTGCTGCTATCCGTTGGAAGAACGGTTTCCGAGAAGCTCGATCTCCAGTCGATCCTGCAGAAAGTGACCGATATAACCACACGACTGACAGGAGCGGAATTCGGCGCTTTTTTTTATAACAATATCACCGCAAAAGGAGAGACCTATCAGCTGTATGCCTTATCGGGCGCCCCGAAGGAGGCATTCGAACACTTCGACCCGCCCCGTAATACACCCTTATTCCATATGACCTTCAACGGCGAAGCCATCCTGCGATCGGGCGACATCACCCGGGACCCGCGATATGGGAAAATCCCGCCGCATTTCGGAATGCCCCGGGGACACCTGCCGGTCGTCAGCTATCTGGCCGTTCCGATCATCAGCCCTGGCGGCTCTCCTATCGGCGGCCTCTTCTTCGGGCATTCCCGGCCGGATATGTTCGACGCCGATCATGAGAAACTGGTGGCCGGCATTGCCCCGCAGGCTGCCGTGGCCATCGACAACGCTAAACTGTATGAAGAGATAAAAACACTGAATACCCGCAAAGACGAATTTATCGGCGTAGCCGGCCACGAGCTTAGGACCCCCATCACCACCATCAAGGGATACCTGCAATTGATGGAAGAGTATGCAGAACCGGGGGCTTCAAAGGACTTTCTCGGAAAAGCGCTGCGGCAGGTCAACAAGCTCAACAGGCTGGTCAGCGACCTGCTCGACGTATCCAAGATACAAGCCGGCAAACTGCAATACAATATGATCGCCTGCCGGTTGGAACCGCTGGTGAAGGACAGCGTAGAGACCATCCGGCAGATCTACCCCACCCATTCGATCGAATGCATCCTGCCGGCGGAAGATTTCATCATTTCAGCGGACGGTGCAAAGATCGAACAAGTGCTGATCAATTTTCTGACCAACGCGGTAAAGTATTCGCCGGACAACGACAAGATCGTTCTGAGCGTAAAAAAAGACGACGACAGGATTCTTGTCAGTATAAAAGATTTTGGTATCGGCATCCCGCAGCAGCACCTGGAACATATCTTCCACCGCTACTTCCGGATCGAGTCTGTCAATATGGTCAGCGGACTGGGGATCGGGCTCTATATTTCCAAAGAGATCATCAGGCGACATGGCGGTGACAGCTGGGCCGAAAGCAAGGAAGGCGAAGGCTCCGTTTTTTATTTTTCATTGCCCTTGCCGGAGTGATGGTCTTTGCCGGACGGATGCCCCTTTTCATGCCGGGGACGCTCAAGAGAATCCAGGGCTTCCTCGTCCGAATTATCCTTGCGTGCCAATTCACCCTCATCCAGATCATCCGTAGGGTCGGAGTCGCTGAGCTCGGGGTCTTTTAGCATATCTTTTTCCGCCTGGTCGTGCGCGGTTGAAACGGGGTCCTTTCCTTTTTTATTTTTATCCGTCGCCATAACACTGTTTTTTAGAATTTGCGGCAAAAGACGGGCCGGAATCACCCTGGCACCGGCTTTGCCATAAAAAATGGATATACTACGATCATGGCACTCAAAGAATACAAAAAAAAGCGCAGTTTCACCAACACACCGGAGCCCAGGGGCGGCCGACCCGACAGCAAGACCCTGCAATTCGTCGTACAGAAACACGCCGCTTCCCACCTGCATTACGACTTCCGGCTGGAAATGGAAGGTGTACTGAAAAGCTGGGCTATTCCAAAAGGCCCTTCCCTGAACCCGGCAGATAAACGGCTGGCCATGCAGGTGGAAGACCACCCTTTCGATTACAAGGACTTTGAAGGGATCATCCCCGCCGGCAATTATGGCGCCGGGACAGTAATGGTCTGGGACGAAGGGACATACGAATCCCTGGAAAAAACCAACGGAACAAAAGCCGCTCAGGAAAAAGCATTGCAAAAAGAACTAAAGCTTGGATCGCTGAAATTCCGGCTGAACGGCAAAAAGCTGAAAGGAGAGTTCGCACTGGTCAGAACAAAAGGAAGAGGAGACAACTCCTGGCTGCTGATTAAACACCGGGACCGCTACGCAAACGATAAACCGGTGACCGACAAGGAAAGATCGGTCCTCTCGAAAAAGACGCTGGAACAGATAGCGGGTAGCCCGACATCCCGCCAATGGAGCAGCAACCGCAAAACCGCCTCCGCCAAACCCTCCACCGATATCTCCCTCCCCTCCACCGCCCGCAAAGCGCCCATGCCAAAAGACCTGTCCCCGATGCTGGCCACCCTGGTGGACAAGCCATTCGACGAGGCAGGCTGGTCCTACGAAATAAAATGGGATGGCTACCGGACCCTGGGCTATGTGAATAAAGGCAAGGTCGAGCTCCGCTCCCGAAACAATAAATCGTTCGAAAAATATTATCCGATCTACGACGAGCTAAAAAAATGGACGATCGACGCCCTGATAGACGGCGAGATCGTCGTCCTGAACGAGAAGGGTCAATCTAATTTCGGCGATCTGCAAAACTGGCGCAGTGAAGCCGACGGCACCCTCGTCTATTATGTTTTTGACCTGTTATGGCTCGAAGGCCGCGACCTCACCGGTTTGCCCCTGTCGGAACGACGCACCCTGCTCCGGTCGATCGTCCCGGCCGAAGACATCATCCGCTATAGCGACAGCTTTGAGACCGGCGGCAAGGAGTTTTTTGCCAAAGCCCAGCGGCTGGGCCTGGAAGGTATCATGGCAAAAAAAACCGACAGCTTTTACTCCCCCGGCACCCGCACCCGCGAATGGCTGAAGATAAAGACTGCCAACAGACAGGAAGTGGTCATCGGCGGCTTTACCCGCAACGAAGACTCGCCAAAACTGTTCAGCGCGCTGCTCGTCGGCGTCTTTGAAAAAGGCCGGCTGCAATATACCGGGAAGATAGGCACGGGCTTTACAGAAAAGATGCAGCGGGAGATGATGCGGCGGTTCAAACCATTGATACAAAAAGAATGTCCCTTTGTCACCGAACCGGATGTCAACAAGCCATCCCGGTTTCGTCCCAACCCGCAGGAGGCCACTGCCACCTGGCTAAAACCGATACTGGTCGGCGAAGTCGCCTTCCGGGAAATGACGGCGGATGGCGTGATGCGCCACCCTTCCTTCCAGGGCATGCGGGAAGACAAGGATGCTAAAGAAGTAATGCTGGAAAAAGCGGTGCCGGCGAAAAAGGCCACGAAGACAAAAGATCGCGCCACCCTGCTCAATCCAACCGATGAATCACAAACGCGGACGGTCGACGGCCATGACCTGCCATTCCATCATCTCAGCAAGATCTTCTGGCCAAAAGAGAAATATACAAAACGGGACTTGCTGAATTACTATTATCAGATCGCCCCCTTTATCCTACCTTATCTGAAAGACAGACCGCAGTCGTTGAACAGACATCCCAATGGGATAACAGGCCCGGGCTTTTATCAAAAGAACGTCAGCGGGAAAGTGCCCGGCTGGATCAGGACCTTCCCCTATCACAGCGCACAGGATAAGGAAGACAAGGAGTTTCTCGTCTGCACGGACGAAGCCAGCATCCTCTATATGGTTTCCCTTGGCTGTATAGAGCTTAATCCCTGGAGCAGCAGAGTGAAGACGCCGGACAATCCCGACTGGTGTATCATCGATCTGGACCCCGACAAAAAGACCCCATTTGAAAAAGTCATCGAAGCAGCGCAGGTGACCAAAAAGGTTTTAGACGCAGCAGGCGTGACTTCCTGCTGCAAGACCTCCGGGTCGACCGGCCTGCATATCTATTTTCCATTGGGCGCACAATATACCTACGAACATTCCAAAGAATTTGCCCGGCTGATCGTTCAGCATGTACATAACGAAATCCCGTCGTATACCACCATCGAACGCATGACGACCGAACGGAAAGGGAGAATGTATCTCGACTTTCTCCAAAATCGCCCGCAGGCCACCATTGCAGCCCCCTATTCCGTGCGGCCAAAACCAGGCGCGACCGTATCGGCGCCGCTGCACTGGGAGGAAGTAAAAAAAGGATTGACCATGCAGGATTTCACGATCAAAAATATGGCGGCACGACTCAGGGAGACAGGAGATCTCTTCAAGCCCGTGCTCGCCAAAGGAATCAATATGGAGGCAGCGTTGAAAAAGTTGAATGCCTTATAACCCGCCACCCCTGGAAAAGTTTTGGCATTATACAGACCGGCTTTCATGATCCCTGGAAGACGTAGGCATCGTGACAACGATGCTGCATCCCTTTCCAGGCGCCGTATTCAGTCTTACCCTACCCTCATAGAGCCTCGTCCTTTCATAGATATTTGACAACCCCAATCCCCTTCTGCTGTTGTCCGGATCGAAACCCACTCCATCGTCTTTGATCTCCAGGCGCACCCAATTATTGTCCATATTCAGAGAGATGCTCATGGTCTTTGCTTTGCTGTATTTCAAAATATTCTTGGTCTGTTCCTGGATGATCCGGAATAGGGTGACCTTTTTACTTTGGCCCATTTCCTCTAACTCCCAGGCCGGAGAATGACTGAAGTCGACCATAAACGGACTTCCGAATCGGAGATCCTCGACCAGGTTATCGATGCTGGCCATGAGGCCGCCTTTTTTGAGGTCCGGAAGGACCATTGCCCTTGACAGTGCTTGCACCTCTTCTATAGCAAGCTGTAATATTTCCATGGCTTTGCTCTTCACGATCTGGAAATCATCGATATCCTGATTCAGCACACCCAGGTACAATTGTCCGGAAGCCAGTATCTGATTTATATTATCATGCAATTCATGTCCGATGCGGGTCCTTTCGTCTTCCTGCGCCCTGATAATGGCCTCGGCAATCCCTTTCTGCTCCGAAAGGCGGTGTTCCGCCAATTGCGCTTCCAATGCCCTGAGGCGCTCGCTGACTATCTTTTCCTGTTCTCGTGCCAGGTATGCTTCCGTGATGTCCAGTGCCTCGCCGCCGACCAGGGAATCCGGGGACTCCAATCCGACCGGGAAGACGATCACCTGGTAGACGTGCTCTTTCCCGTCGGCCATCTGACATTTGATGACACTGCGGTCCTGGCTGCCGTGTCGCAGGTTCTGATGTTTTTCCCGGATCATGCCGGCAATCGGGCCGGGGATGATGCCGGTCAGTTTTTTACCAAAAACCGACTCATCCGTCTGGAAATAGTCGAGCAGCGCCTTATTGGCAAATACGAGGTTTTCCTCTTTGTCCACTATCCAGGTAAAATAAGGTGTATGATCCATAAAAGCCGAGAACAGGGCTGTTCTGGCCTGCGCCTCCTTTTCAAATTCTTTTTCTTTACTGATATCCTGAAAAGTCGATAAAACAGAATAGGGTGCGGACTGCGTGTTTTCGAAAAGTGGCTGCCAATTACACAAAAGGGTACGATATCTGCCGCGGGAGAGGGGCACTTTTATCACTACATTTGTTTGGGCCTCGCCGGTCCGTAGTGTTTTTGAAAAAGCCGTTTCTTCAAAAGCCAGTGCCAGTTGCTCCCCGGCGCCGGCCTTACACAGGAGGGGTAAGTCCTTCGCGGTATACAATTCTTCCAGGGTCGTACTGAATATTTCTGCGGCCTTTTGATTGGCCGTTATGATATTACCCTCGGTATCCTGCAACAAAATACCCACGTTCATATCTTCTACTATGGTCTGGTAATTAAGCCCCAGGATCTCTTCCGTCCTTTTTATCTGGACTTCATCGGCGATATCATAGCCCATGCAGAGATATTTTCCGCGCTGACCCGGGGAACTGATACAGGAGACCTCCCATTTTACCCACCGGCAAAGACCGCTATTAATCCTTATTTCGGTGGTGATCGGCTCTTCCTGCAGGGCGGATACCGCAAGGATCTCTTTAAAAGAAGCCTGATCGCTTTGCGGGACCAAATCGAAAAAGCTGGCATGGACCGAAGACCCGGGGGCTGATAGAAATTGCGTATAAAAACGGGAATTGGTGAAACTGAGAAATCCTTCTTCGTCCATAATGGCCAGATAAAAGGGTTTCCGGATGTCTAAGGCAGCGACCCATTCGCTGATATGGATTCCATTTGCGTTCATAGAGTTTTCAGTGTTGACGGTTAACAGGCATTGGAAAGTACAGAGGGGATGAGGTCGATATCGGTGGACTTATCCAGGAAATATTGCGCCCCCAGTTTTTTACAAATATTCCTGTAATACTCACCGGCATTGTTGGAGATCATCAGTACGGCAATTTCCAGATGGCGTTCCCGGATTACCCGTAACAGCTCGATCCCGCTTTTGTCCGGCAAATTGATATCGAGTAATACCATATCCGGAGTGAGCCGGGACAGGACTTCCAGACCTTCTTCGTAACTGGCGGCATGAATGACAAAGGAGATATTTTCGATTTCCTCCAATAATGGGATCATTCTTTCTATGATCAGAATCGAGTCATCGACGATGAGGACGGTTCTTTTATCTTTTTTCATGATCTTTAGTTTATACTGTAAAGGAATAACAAATAGCAGCCGGAAAAAATAGATGCGCGACTTTATCTTCTGTACCAAAATTCGCCGGGATCGGGTAGAAATACTACTACATGAATCCCTGATCAGATCAATGAGGAGACGATGACAGGGAGGTCTTCAAACTCTTTTGACTTATCTATAAAGTAGTCCGCACCCAATTTTTTGCAGATATTCCGATAAAAATCGCCGGACTGGTTGGTGAGCATGATAACCCTGATGGACGGATAATTACCTTTTATATGTCGCAACAGGTCGAGGCCGCTTCTACCGGGGAGGTTGATGTCGAGCAGAACGATATCGGGGGGCACGGTCGTCAACAGTTGCAGCGCGGCGGGATAATCGCCAGCCCGCTCGACGGTGCCGATTTTTTCCCATCCATTCAGCATTACCTGAATGCGCTCTGTGATCAGGAGGGAATCATCTATGATGAGTATCGTTTTTCCGGCCATAGTAACTTCAATAGGCTGTAAAGTACGGTGAAGCAAGCTCTTGGGGTGTAGAGAGGGTTTTATGTTGATGTAGTAGGTATTTCCGGAGCATTATAGTACATATTCTACATCGCCCGGAGCAAGCTTTTTACAGAAGCTTATGTTCGATGGCATATAGCGTGAGGTCGGCATTGTTTTTCAGGTTCATTTTTACCATTATTCGGGCCCGGTAGGTACTCACCGTTGTCACGCTCAGAAAGATCTTTTCCGCGATTTCAGACACCGCTTTACCCGCCGACAACAGTTTAAAAACTTCAAACTCCCGGTCAGAAAGGTATTCGTGCGGCATTTTTGCAGCATCCCGATCCAGGGTCGCCGCCAGCTTTTCTGCAATGGAGGGCGTGATGTATTTTTTCCCCAACAGGAGCTGGTTGACCGCTCTGATCAGTTCATCCGGCGCCGATTCTTTGTTAAGGTATCCCGAAGCGCCGGCTTTTAAGACCCGGATGGCATATTGGTCTTCGGAATGAACGCTCAGCATCAGAAAGGGCAATTTGGGGTGGTCCAGCCGGACCTGCTGGAGTATTTCCAAACCGCTGCGCCCGGGCATAGAGATATCCGAGATTACTACATCCCATTGTTCCAGGATGGCTTTTTTCAACAAGTCTTCGGCGTTGGTTACTTCCTCAATGTGGGCGGACGGGAAGGCCTCAGACAAGATCTGCTTCAAACCCTTTCGAACTACGGAGTGGTCATCGGCGATGAGGAAACGGCGCATATGTTATGGATTTTATTTAGAGGTCGCTATAGGAACAGTGACAAATAAAGTGGTGCCTTTGCCGGGCTGGCTCTCCATCCTGAATTCTCCCCCCATCATCAGCGTTCTTTCTTTCATTCCAAGCAGGCCCAGTGTCTTCTTGTCACCGATGCTGTTGGAATCAAAACCTTTCCCATTGTCTTCAATTTCCAGTAAGATGAATTCATCCTCCTCCTCCAGGAGTGAGATTTGAATGTGGCTGGCTGCCGCATGTCGCGCTACGTTGGTCATGGACTCCTGGCAGATCCTGAAGAGCCCGATGGCCATTGCGGAAGAATGGTGGAATTCCTCTATGGAGGTTATAAATTCAGTGCTGATCCCCGACCGCCGCTCAAACTCCTGGCAATGCCATTCGATCGCGGCTACCAGGCCCAGATCGTCCAGGATGCTGGGCCGGAGGTCCGTTGCGATTCGCCGGACAGTCTTGATGGTGGTGTCCAGCAGATTCATGATGGTGATCGCTTTTTGATGCAGTTCGCTATCTTCGAGCGCCACTTTTCTTTTGCTCATCCAGGAGATGTCCATCTTTAACCCCGTGAGCTGCTGGCCCAGCTCATCGTGTATTTCCCTCGCGATACCCGCTCTTTCTTCTTCCCGCACATCCTGTAAGTGGGAGGCGAGCTGACGGATTTCCTGGTAAGACTGGCTCAGCAGTTTTTCTGCTTTTTTTCGTTCGGTAATATCGCTGTCGAGGGCGATATATTCGTAGGGCTCCCCTTTCGCATCGAGAAAGGGGATGATAGTCATGTCCACCCAATAGAGGACCCCGTCTTTGGCCCTATTGCGGATCTCTCCCTTCCATACCTGGCCCCTGGAGATGGTCTGCCACATATACCGAAAGAATGGGTTCGGATGATGCTCGGAAGAGATGATACGATGACTTTGACCGATCAGTTCAGCAGCCGAATACCCGGAGACACGGCAAAAGTTGGCGTTGACATATTTTATAACGCCTTTTTCGTCGGTAATGGAAACGATGGAAGACTGATCGAGGGCATATTTGTAATCGGTTATTTCCTTCTCTCGCTTCTTTTTTTCGGTAATATCCCTGATAAAGAGGGACAGACCGTCGGGAGAAGGGTACAGATGATTTTCCTGCCAGAGATCCAGGGGTGGATAATAGTCGATGTTGACGATATATCGTTGTTCGGTCATGGCTTTGTTAAAAGCCTGCCAGGTCTCGGAACCAACGGCATCGGGGAAAATATCCCAAACATATTTGCCGACGAGGGAGGCGGGTTCGCGATGGATCAGTTCGCCGGCTTTTTTGTTGAGGTAGGTGTAACAAAGATTCTTATCCAGCGCAATAAAGGCGTCGGTGATCCGCTCAAAGATGCCGGTGAGCTCGGCCGTCTTTTTCTTTACCTGCTCTTCTAACTCCTTATTAAAATGCTGCAATTGCAGCTCCATTTTTTTTCGTTCGGTAAAATCGCGGCAAACCATGACAATTCCGTCAGCTTGTTTATAGGCATTTTTGACGCGGGAAGCCGATAGCAAAACGGTAACCAGGTTCCCGGCCTTCGTCAGATAATAAACCTCTCCTTTCCAGTAACCGTCCCGGAGCAATTTTTCCTGAATGGATCGTATGATGTCTTTGTTCATCTGGACCCGCAGAATTTTGCCTGGCGACTGGCCTTTGACTTCCTCCAGGGAATAGCCAAAAAGCATTTCCGCCGCCTTGTTCCAGGTGCGGATCATAAAGGAGGAATCGGTAGAGAAAATGGCATCGCTGGCATCTTCCATCAACCGGGCGAGATAGGCAATCTGTTCTTCCGACCGCCGTCTTTCCGTGATATCCCGGGTTACTTTTGCAAAGCCCAGCATTTTGCCGTTTGGGTCCCGCAGGGCTGTAAAAACGACATTGGCCCAGAATAACGAGCCATCCTTACGGACCCGCTCACCTTCCTGCTCGAACCGGCCAAACTCCCTTGCCTGCAATAGGTTATAGTGCGGCTCGCCGCGTTTTATCTCGGCGGGGGTATAAAAGACCGACATATGCCGGCCGATGATCTCTTCTTTTTTATAGCCCTTTATCCGTTCCGCGCCATCGTTCCAACTGATGACCTGACCGGCGGGGTCCAGCATAAAGATGGCATAGTCTTTTACACTGCTGACGATAAGCCGGAATCGCTCTTCGCTTTCCTGTAATTTCTTTTCCGCCGCCAGTTTTTGTTGGTCCCATTTATTCAGCAGGCGGGTATTATACCAGATGACAACGCAAAAAGTCAAAATGATGCTGGAAATGAGTATTGCGACGCCGAATTCCGTGGTAATAAGTCCATGCCAGTAGGCCAATAACCTGAGATAGCCGAACAGAATGGGCAGCAGCACGACAAAGGGCAGCAGTGAACGGCCAACCACACTGCCAATATTGCTACCGGTCAGCTCTTTCATGATTCCACTGCCGGCCTGGGCGAGGAAGATAGCCATGGAAAGGAAGAGGAAGCAAACAGAGGTGTGCACGGACATCGGGATATAGGTAAAGGAACTATAAAAGGCCTGTACGCGGTACAGATATCCGATCAGGGAAAATAAACTTATTATGGCTGCCAGCAGCGCAAGGTATTGAGAAGGGGAGTGTCCGCTTTTTGTCATGCGGTTCAGCATCAGGAGGGACAGACCGGAAAGAATAAAGCAAAAAGCGGTCTGGATCGCCATTTCGTTGGGCTGGTTATCCCGTTGGTCCATTAGCAGCCTTTTTGTAAAAAGCAACTGATCGACCGGCTGATGCAGACCCGGGAGGGTGCCGGCCATTCTCAACAGACCGATCAGCAAAACGAGACCTGCCAGGATATTTCCCATGCTGATTTTCTTCGAAGCAAAGGGGGATCGGGAAAGGGAAAAGGAATGATTGGCGGAAAGTAGGAAAAAAGAGCAGGCGGCAAATAGAAAATTCAAGGCCGTCAGGGGGTTCATAGCCGTCAAATGGGGAAGGGGTCGCTTGAAGAAGTCAATATCCCAGGTCCATCCTGCCAGCACCAGTATTCCGACGGCAAGTATGAAAAGGACAAAATACTTCGACCAACGCAGCAAACGCATTTGCTGCCCGGAACCAGGTTCCGGGTTAACTAAGGAGTTGGACAATTGCATTCCAGTCAGGCTTTAAAAAGGGGCCCACTGCTCAGAGCGATAAACTATTTGGCTACAACAAGATGAAGGAAGGGTCTAAGTGCTTTATTCGAATACTAATATAGAGAATATTTATTTAGCCGTCCGTTTATTATTGTTAATGAAGTCGTTTATTGACTAATCCAACGGCTGGACTTTCAAATATACTACAAGCCTGCCGCAACCCTGACTACAGTCTAATCACAACACAATCTATAAGTTAACCCGCTGCAAAGCCGTTGCTTTGTGTCTATAATTCAATATCTAAAGAAAACTTTATGGAAACGAATACCCTGTTGAAGGTCTTTCTTGTCGACGACGAACCCTATTGCCTGCAACTCTATGGGCGATACCTGAATAACCTGGGGCTTACGCGGATCCAATACTTCAGCAAAAGCAGCGATTGTCTGGAACAACTCACCATCCGGCCTGACGTCATTTTCCTCGACTACAACATGGATAATCTGAACGGGATCGATATTCTGAAGAAGATCAAGCGATTCGATCCCAATATTCCTGTCATCTTCATTTCAGGCCAGGAAGAGATCAAGGTAGCCGTCAATGCACTCAAATACGGCGCTTTCGACTACCTCACCAAGGAGAACCTGGATGAGTCCAAAATGAAGCATTGCCTGGATAAGGTTTTGCAAATCAAGGAAATAATGGCCAAAAAGCATAAGCTGAGCCGGGTCAAAAAAATCCTTTCGGGAGCGGGTGTATTGTCGGCTGTATACTTTATTCAAAAACTGTTCTCCAATCCGTAGTCATGATCGCTGCAATAAATCGCGGAATCGTCAAATTGCTGATTCCGCTACTGCTTTTCTCCCTCCTGTCTTGCAGGACGCAAAACCTGTTCGAGGCAGGTCCCGCCAAAACGACTGTCGACGACAGCCTTTTTCGGGAAGGCGCCGACTCCTATGAGTACCGGATCCGGACCGACGACAAGGTCAATATCGGGATATGGAATAACGATGATATCAGCGTGGGCTCCGTCTACGGCATTTATAATTCCGGGGAAGGTTATGGCAAATGGCTGCTGGTCGATGCCAATGGCGAAATCGCGGTGCCCCGGATCGGCAACCTGAAAGTAGCAGGGCTTACGGTGCCGGAAATGAGAAAACTGCTTGTCGATTCGTTATCCCGAACAGTCAAATCGCCTGTCGTCGATATCAAGATCCTAAACAAAGACGTCACCGTGCTGGGGGAAGTGAAGGCGCCCGGGAAGATCCACCTCGAAAAAGAAAAAAATACGGTGGTCGACATTCTGGGATTAGCCGGCGACTTCGATCTGTATGGAAACAAGGCAAAAGTACAGGTGCTCCGCACGGTGAACGATACGGTGCGGACGATCACTCTTGACCTCACCCATGCGGATGGGCTTGCGGCAAATAATATCCTGATCCATCCCGGAGATATTATTTATGTGCCTTCCAAGAAAAGAAAGCAGTGGGATAAAACGGCCTCTTCCACGATCGTACCCGCCGCCTCTGCCATCACCGCCATCCTGCTGATCTTAAAAACCTTCTTCCCCACCTTCCCGTGAGCGATATAAAACATACCATCAATATGCTCAGGCCTTTTTACAGGGGCCTGCCTGTTATTTTACTGGCCATGATCCTTTCTGTAATAGCAGCCAAGGTCTATCTGCATTATGCCACGCCGAAATACGAAAGCGCCTCTTATATCAAGCTCGCCGACGCCGCGATCGGTATTCCGCATTCGACGCTTTACCGTGACCTGGATGTCTTCGCTACTTCCAGCAATATCCTGGCGGAAGTGGAAATGGTGAAATCGCAGGTGGTCATCGATCGCGCATTGAAACATCTCGATCTCGGTATCACGATTTTTCAGATCGGCGAGCTGCGGAAGCAGGAACTCTACGATCAAACTCCTTTCCGTATTATTGCCCGGCCAACAGACCAGCGAGGCTACGATAGCACCTATAAGATGCTGGTTTACCAGGATTCCCTGCTTGTCATCACCAGTCCGGGTAAAGTCAAATACAAGGGTAAGCTCAATCATCTCCTTTCAACCCCTTACCTCGATCTGATCGTCCGAAAAAACGATTCCTTGCTGGCCGTCAAACCGGATATCCAGGTCGTCGGCAAGTATGAGCTCATCGTCAATGCCCACCAGACGTTAAGGGACTATATCAAGCAAAAAATCGACGTGATGGAGACGGATAAAGAAGTTCCCGTCCTCCGGATCGCTTTTAAAACGGCCGTTGCTCAAAAATCCGCGGATATCGTCAACGAGATTTCAGAGGCCTATATCCGCGACTATATCGACGAAAAATATTCCGCGGCCGATACGACCGTGAATTTCCTGGACAAGGAAGTCAATAATTACAGTCAAAAGCTGATCACCGCGGAGAAAACAATGGAGAATTACAAACAGGATAAGGGAGTTATCAATATCAAGCAGGAAACCGAGACCAATATCCGGAGCCTGTCCGAGCTGAAGACCAAACTGGCCGGTCTTCAAATGGACCTGATTGCTATCGACAGCCTCAATCATTATATCCAGAATGGCAAGGCAGATTTTAACAAGCTGGCGCCCAATTTCCAAACCTTTAACGATTTGCTGTCGACGGAGATCATAAAAAAGGTAAAGTCTCTCCAGGAGGAGAAAAAGGATCTGCTGCTGAAATACACGCCGGAACATGAACAGGTACAGGCGGTGGATAATAAGCTAAACGATCTTTATGCCTATATGGAGGAAAGCATCAATAACACGCGGACCAATCTGCAACTCAAGTTTGTCGATCTTCAGAAGACCATCAGGGAAACCGAGGCCTCGATGGAAAGTTATCCGGAGAAGGACAGGATGATGACGGTGCTTGACCGGAATTTCAATCTCAATGATCAGATTTATCGCTTCCTCCGCGAGAAGAGAACGGACGCGGAAATTGCCCGTGCCGCCAATATTTCCTTTCACCGGATCATTACAATGGCGGAAGTACCCGTCCTGCCGGTGTTTCCCGTACCCATCCTCATGCTGGTATTGGGAGCCCTGCTGGGTTTGATTTTCGGGACCCTGGGCGTCTATGTCATCCACTTCATGAAGGGGAAAGTCAACAACGAAGTCAGTATCGAGCGGAACTCGGAAATCCCGGTTCAGGCCTGCATTCCTTATTTCAAAACAGCGGCACAGGCGGAAGTCGCTTTTCAGAAACTGGCGATCGACCTGCAGGTGAAGAAAAGCCTGGAAAAAGGGGCCATCCTGGCCATTACCTCTTTCGATAAAGGCGAAGGGAAGAGAACGGTTTCACTTGGTCTTGCGAAGGCCATCACCTCCTTGGGGAAGACCTGTGTTATTCTTGACGCCGATGGGACCCTGGAAGGGAAGGGAAGCTCCTTCCCGGATATCCAGCCTGCGTTTCGATGGGGAGAGCAATGGTTCCAGCCCGACAGGCTGGCGGGCATTATCCGCGAGCTGCAGGACAACTATGAACTGGTCATTTGTAAGACGGCGCCCTTGTCGAAAAATGCGTCGTCGCTTCTGTTATTGGCGCCCGCCACGATGACGCTTTTCATAATGGACAGCCGGATCACCAAGATGAAAAGAGTGGAAGAAGCGGGATTGCTGCAACAGGAATTAAGCCTGGACAATATTCATTTTCTCTTAAACCGGGAGGGATATACGCCGAGTCTGATCCGCCAGGTGTTTCGCAGGATCATGCGCATTTTTGGCAAAACCCGGGTCAAGCCGCCGATCGTATGAGTAAAAGATGGTCATATCAACCTGCAAAGGTATGGGTATTGGCTGACCAGGCGGTGGTCAGCGGCTCCTCTTTTGTCACCAATATTATGATAGCCCGGGCGCTGGGCGTAACCGGATTCGGTAAATTTTCGGTCCTGATCCTGGCACAGCTGTTCTTGCTAAGCATTCAGCAGGCGATTTCCACGGGCATTGCGCAGGTGATGATCGCGCGTTTTGATAAAGACGAGCGGCGGCAGTATATCCGCGGCGTTTTCTATGCCCAGGGGATATTTTTCTCCGGCCTCCTCTTTTTTAGTGTATTGGCAGCAATCCTGTTTCCCGCACTGCTGAAAGGATATTCCGGGATCTGGATACCGGCTGTCATAGGAACCCTGTTGTTCCTGGAGCAGGATTTCCTGCGGAAGACTTTATTGACGCTTGGACATGCGTTTAAGGCCTTTTCGATCGATGCGCTCACCAATCTGATTCAGCTGGGTTTGCTGGCGGTATTCATTCTATATGGACGTCTTACGCTGGTTAACGCCTGTTATATAATCGGGCTGACCTTCCTACCCTCGGTTGCGCTTGGCATCTGGTGGGTGCGGCCGGGATGGTTCTGCGCCAAGGCGGTGCGCCTCGCTTTCCATGTACACAAAGGGCAGGCCCGGTGGATGCTGATGTCGGCGTTGCTGCAGTGGTTTGCCGGCAATCTCTTTGTCGTTGCGGCCGGCTGGTGGCTTGGTTTAGCCGCACTGGGCGCCTTACGACTGGCGCAGTACATTTTCGGGCTGTTGAATGTGGTCCTGCAAGCCATCGAAAATTATGCTTTGCCGCAGGCATCGCGGATACAAGGGACCGTATCGGATTTCAACCGGTATTTGCTGAATCTCGGAAAGAAATCGATGATGCTGATCGGACCTGTGCTGATCCTGCTGATCATATTTGCAAAACCCCTGCTGGAATTCAGCGGCGGAAGGGAATACGCCGGTTATGCCTATGTCATGTATGGTCTGGCGGGGGCGTATGTGCTGATTGTAGTGGGGATTCCCGTTCGCATTGCCCTTCGGGTTCAGCTGTTGAACAGCCACTATTTCGCGGGTTATGTCCTGGCAGCCCTTTTCAGCCTCTTGACGGCGAGATGGCTGATCCTCAGATGGGATCTGGCGGGTGTATTATTGGGGTTGTTCACCACACAACTGATCGTACTCATCTATTGGTTTATCATTTTAAAGAGAAAAAACGGTATCGCATGGAAATCATCCACCTCATTTTAGGCAAAGCCAACCCGATGCGCATGAACGGCGTCAACAAAGTGGTCCACGAAATGGCCACCAACCAGGTATGGCAGGGATATCCCGTCGAAGTCTGGGGGATCACTTCCAGACCGGTGCATGATTATCCGGAACGCAATTTTACCACCCGGTTATTCCGATCCCGTAGAAACCCCTTCCGGGTCGATCCGGAACTAAAGCGGGCTCTGCTCGAAAAAAAGGGAAATATCGTTGTGCATATTCATGGCGCATTCCTGCCCGTATTCTATTCGGTCAGCTGCTTTCTACACTCGCAGCAGATTCCCTTCATTATTACACCGCACAGCACCTATAATAAAGTGATGATGAAAAAAAACGCGCTGTTAAAGAAACTCTATTTTAAATTTTTCGAAAAGCATTTGCTGGACAGGGCCTCCGTCATTCATCTGCTGGGTAAATCGGAACAGGAGGGCCTGGCTTCCATCTACCATAATAAGAAAACTCAATTGATCCCATATGGGTTCAGCCGGGAGGGCAACCCTTTACCTGTAGCAAAAGCGGACATATTTTCCATCGTTTATTGCGGCAGGATGGCCATTTTCCCAAAGGGTCTGGATATTCTCGTTGAGGGTTTCGCCCTTTTCAACCAGCAGCATCCGGGCACACGGCTGGTCCTGATCGGCGATGGCAGGGAAAAGGAGTCGCTGCGGGAACGTTGCCGGGGGCTTGGCATTTCCTCTTCCGTACTTTTCGCGGGCAGTCTGTTTGGTGAGGAAAAGATAAGGTTGCTTTGTGAATCGCATGTATTCGCTCATCCTTCCCGGACGGATGGATTACCCGCCACTATCCTTGAGGCGGCGGCCCTGGGCCTGCCCTGTGTCGTCTCGGATGCAACGAATATGGGCCGGTACATCGATTTGTTCGATGCGGGGTATACCATGAGAAGATTGGAGCCCGGGGAGTTTTGTAAAGGGCTGGAGGAAATGCATGCGCGTATCACGGTGGAGCACGAAGGAGGGGTGTTACAGCATAATGCCTGGCGAATGATCGACACGGCTTTCGACTGGTCATGGATACTGAGGGAGTTCGATTGCCTTTACCGGCAATCGCTGGTGAATGGCGGCATTACGGAAAAAGTCCGGAGGCAAAGTGTAAACCTGGCATGAAAAAACGGCAACACGATATTGACCACGCACGCTTTCTGAAAAGGATCAACCTTTTTCTTCTCGTTGTTTGTACCGGAATGATCAGCGGATATTTTGCCTGGACAGACGGTGAGACCTTTAATATGCTGTTCAAGCTCGTCACCCGTTTGATCATGACGGTTGCCGTGTATTTTGTTTACAGAAAGATCGTCGATCGCGGTGCCATTGGTTCTTTTAGCTGGCAAAATGAGCTATCGCCCCTGTTATATTACGTGTATCTGGCGCTGGGGTTGTTGTCTTTTTTATGGAGCACCGACATTGGTTATTCGGCCCTGCAATGGTTTATGGATATGGAAAGCCTGGTCTTCGCCTACTATTTTATTGCTTGTTTTCTCCTGCTGGATCAATATTTCCCCGGTCATCCCGTTCGGCTGTATAAGATACTGGGGCATGCCATTTTTATACTGATCAGTATTTTCGTACTCGGCTACTTTGTCAACCCCGGTGTCTTTATGCGGATGTCCCATGAAGGCGAGGAATACCGGCTTGGGGGTTTTATTATGAATCCCAATGAGTTGGGGATGCTGGCGGCGGTCGGGATCGCCTGTTATATTTTCTGCCTGTATGCGAAAGGGCGAAGGGTGCTGATTATGCTGCAGATCTTTATCCTATTATTTGCCGTGGTGCTGACCGGTTCCCGTTCGACTACCATCGGGGTACTGATCATCGCGTTTTTCCATATCAAACAGTCTTCCAACAAGCGGCTGAAGAATATGATGTATATCGGCGGGGCGATGGTCATACCTATCGCCATCAATACGATGATCGTCAAGTCCGCCGGTAATGGCGGCGCAGACGAGGTGATGAGCATGACCGGCCGTTTGCCTTTCTGGACGGCGCTAATTACGGAAGGATGGCCAAGGGAACCGCTGCTGGGCTTTGGCTTTCAGCGGATCAACTACACGACGTATTTTTCCGGCGTTCACACCTATACGGCCAGTATGGCCCATGATACGTTTATCCAGGTGCTGATGAATCTGGGCGCCATCGGATTCACCATTATGTTGTTTCAAATCTTTTTTACGATCCGCGGATTTGTCCGGTCGGCCAGCAAGGAAGTGAAGCTGATGAGCATCGGGATCACCATTCCGGTCTTTATCAATTCATTTACGGAATTCGGGATATTCGGCGAAACCAATTATGGTATTCTGCTTTATCAGATGCTGATCTTGTATGTCAGCATGAAAATAAATTCAAACCTAACCAAAACAGAAAGGCTATTTCTCCGGAAGCGAAGGCCGGAACTAGCTTTGTCTCAACGCCCATCATTATGAAAACAGTCATTCTATACCCCACGAAACGATATAAAACGAGCCGCTCCCGGCAGGTGATCGTCCGGCGATGGGACCACCAGCATGCTCCCAACTGGTTCACGGGTCTGAACGGATTGCGTTTCCTGGCGGCAGCCCTGGTGGTGGTCATGCATATCCATAACAATATGGGTATCTCCGGCCTTCCACAGTTGCCGGCTTTCCCGGTCCTCTTCAAGGGCCTTTATGCCGTATCGTTCTTTTTTGTGCTCAGCGGCTTCCTGATCACCTGGCTCCTGCTGCAGGAGCGGGAGCGCACCGGCAGCAACGGCATCAAAAAATTCTATCTGCGCCGGGTGTTCCGCATCTGGCCGCTATATTTTATTGCCATTGCAATGGGATGCCTTTTTTACTGGTACCTGGCCCCAGCCCTTCATCTGAACTTCGAAAGCGGCTATCCGCATGGCCTTGCGCTGCTGTTGTACGCATTCTTTATGGCCAACCTGATGAACAGTCTTTATCATGTCGGGGGCATTCTGCACATTACCTGGTCGATAGCCGTCGAAGAACAGTTCTACCTGTTCTGGGCTCCGCTGGTCCGAAGCCTTCATCGCCGGCTGCCTGCGCTGATCGTAACAGTGACACTGTTGTCGCTGGTCCTGCACGTCACCAATACGCTGAATGTGTTTAACTTTTCAAAAGGCGTGCAGGGATTTATCAGTACGCTGCAATTCCACTATATGGGATTTGGGGCCGGCTGTGCCTGGCTGCTGTATAAATACGAATCACGGTTGCAAAACCTTGCGATATTCCGGAAAAAGTCGATTCAATTTTTTTTGCTGGGCCTGCTGGGGGCCTTTTTCTTCCTGTATAAAAGGAGCATGTGGGGGGAGATCATTGTTCCCCTTCCCCTGGCCTGTCTCTTCGGATGGCTGATCCTCAATGTCGCCGCCAACCCGAACCGGATTATTTCTTTGGATAACAAGCCGTTGAACTATCTGGGGAAGATCTCTTATGGGATCTACATGTATCATATGCCGGTTGTCTATGCCACTGCCTTTCTTTTCCAGCGGACACCGTTGATCTGCGCCCACCCCTGGCTATATTTCCCCGCGTATTTCGGTACAGTATTCCTCGTTACCTGCGGGATAGCCAGCGCCAGCTACTTTGGATTGGAACGTCCCTTATTAAACTATTCAAAACGATTTCAATAACCTATGTCAAAACCAACCATTTTATCATCCAGTCTGAACATCCTTTCGCAATTGATCTGCCCCGAAGGAACTGCGGTGATCATCTACGACCCGGGAAAGCTCCTTGTCCATGATGAATTCACCGATTTCACCCTCGAATTTTCGCATTCGGACCTCGCTCACCGGTTGGAGCCTGCAGCGCGGGCAACTACCTGTGTGTTCAATCTTTCGGAAGATGAACTGACGGTTCCTGTGCCAGGCTGGCTGATCGAATTTAACGGCGGGTATTCGTATCCGGGGATGGACAACCAGACCTGGAACATTATCAATAACCCGGATGGCAGTCCGCGCTGGCTATATCCTTCCGTGCTTCGCAAACCCAGGTTCCTGGCATTTTATAATTTTAACTACTGGAAGGCGAGGCTTTATAAATGTTTGATCAACGCGGCATACTTCCTGCGGATGCCGGCCCTGGTCCGGAGTGGATACATGGTCATACATCACCGGCAAGCCTTGCACGTAGAGACACTGATCGGTCGGTCCTGCGGTCGCGACCGGGATTATGCGGTTTTCACCGGAACGGCCGGTCCCAACCGGAAGGCGGTAGTCGCCGAAGCTTCCGGCGGACTGGTCCGCAGCTTCCTCAAGATCGCATTGAATGAACGATCGGCGGAAAATATCCGCAACGAATATAAATCCCTCTGCCTGATGTCCCATGTGCCCTTCTGTGGCGCCGTGATCCCAGGGGTCTGGAAAATAGACGAGCATACGATCCGGGTCACCAATGTAAAGCCGGCCGCTGAGCGAAAACAGCGCGGATTCGGCCCATCCCATTGCCGGTTCCTCCAGTGCCTTTTTGACAGCACCGCCGGGCAACAGCCCTATCGGGAAATGGAAGTTTTCCGGGAAACCGCCGAACGGCTGAACTGCCTGACGGCTCAGCCCCGCTTGCGGGAAACGGACGGGGCGTTGGAACTCTTTTATAAATTGAAGGAGTTGGAATCGCAGCTGCGGGACAGAAACCCGATGGTCTGGACCTCTGTTGCACATGGCGATTTTACGCCTTGGAACGTCTATTCCAGAGGCAAAACGCTCTTTGTATACGACTGGGAATTTTGCCGGCGGGGAATGCCCGCCCTTTTCGATCTTTTCCATTATGTCATCCAGGGTAAGGTATTTGCGGAAAACGCGTCGGCTACAGAACTAAAGGTGCAATTGGACGGTATGCTAAGCGGCCCGGTTCCCGAATTTTTCCTGAAGGCAAGGGGTTTGGATCCCATCCTTTGTCTGCAACTTTATTTGTTGTACAACGCCGCATATTATCTGGAGGTCTATTTGATGCAGGACAAACTGCATCGGGAAGCCTATCGGCTGTTCGCCGTCTGGAGCGAACTGATCGATGTGGCCTCGCCATTCCCCCGGCGAAGCGATTCGCCTGCGGGCTTATCGCAAAGAGCGGTCTTTATTTTATCTTTTTGGGGGTCCCTCAGGGAAAAGAAATACGTCGTTTTAAAGACAGCCGGCAAATCCGTCCAAAACCTTTCCCTGGAATCCGATCTCGATATCCTGATTCAGAAGACCGATCTGAAGAGGGCCCTGGATTGGATAAAGGATTACCCGGGCGTGAAGAAGCTCCGGTATACGCGGAAATCCTTTATGACCACCATACAGCTTTTTTTTAACGATAACAGTTTTTTGAGTATCGATCTGCTGACGGCCTTCCACCGGAAATCCCTTGAATATATTGACGCCCGGGAAATGCTGGATCACGCAGTGGAAGAAGATGGCATCAATATCTTGCCGCCTGCCTATGACTATCTTTATATCTACCTGTTCTATCAGCTGAACTTTGACGCCGTTCCTGCCAAGTACTCCAATTGTTTCAACCCCACACGAGAGGAGATCGAAACAACGACCCTTAAGCTCTTAAGCCGGAGGACGGGTATCCGGGCAAGACGGCTGGCAGATACTTTCGCCTGCTCAGCGGCCGGTCGGCGGAAATCGATCGGCTTTCTCCTTCAAAAACCGGCTAACGGGCTGTCCCTGCGACTGGTCCGGTGGCTTCGGTATGCGATGGATAGCCTGCGGGATCTGCTGCGGGCAAAGGGCATCATGCTGACGTTTAGCGGTGTGGATGGGGCGGGCAAAACGACCATTCTTGGCGAAGTTCGTGACCTGCTGGAGAAAAAATATCGGCGTAAGGTAGTGGTCCTCCGTCATCGCCCCTCCGTATTGCCCATCCTGAGCGCCTGGAAATACGGAAAAGAGGAGGCGGAAAAGAAGTGCGTCGAATCGTTGCCCAGGAAGGGGACCAACAGGAGCTTTTTTTCTTCCTTATTCCGGTTTGCCTATTATTATACCGACTTTCTGTTAGGGCAGCTGCTGATCTATGGTAAGTATATGCTGCGCGGTTATGTCGTGCTGTATGACCGCTATTATTTTGACTTTATCGTGGATGGCAAACGGAGCAATATTCTTCTCCCATCGGTATTTATCCGCCAACTCTATCGCTTCGTCTACAAACCTCAGCTCAACGTTTTTCTGTATGCGGCGCCCGACGTTATTCTTCGGCGGAAAAAAGAGCTCTCGGCTACCGATATCACGCAGCTAACCGATCGCTATAAGACCCTCTTTCACCGGCTGGGAAGCGAGCAAAAATATTTATGCATCGAAAATATGGACCGCAAGGTGACGATGGCCCGTATCGAGCAAGCCTTTATCCAACTAAACTAATCCCATGAAAACAATCTTAGCCTCTGTTTATGCTGTAAATCCATATAAGGGATCCGAGGATGGCACGGGATGGAACCTGGTACTGCAGATAGCCCGTTTCAACAAAGTTATTGCCGTAACGCGCGAAAACAACCGTCCCCATATCGAACGTTATTTCCGCGAGAACAGCGTACCCGGAGGAGAGAATATCCGGTTTGAATATTTTGATCTGCCCTATTGGATGCGGTTTTGGAAACGCGGCGGCAAAAACGCTTTACTGTATTATTATCTCTGGCAAATAGCGCTTCCTGGTTTTATCCGGAAAAAGAAGCTGGTCTTCGATGTTGTGCACAATCTTAATTTCCATAGCGACTGGACCCCCTCCTTTTTATGGCGGCTGAGGAAACCCTTTGTCTGGGGTCCGGTCGGCCATCACCCGCGGATCCCACGTTCCTTTATCGAATCCGTGTATGGCCGGAAAAAATGGTTGCTGGACTGGCTCCGGTGGCAGGCCAAGACATTGTTCTGGCGTCTGGACCCATTTCTCCTTCTGACAAAGAAAAAGGCCAAACGCATTATCGCCATCAATTCAGATGTGAATAAGCAGCTAAAGGTAAATCCGGGCAAACTGGTCCTCATGCCTGCCGTTGCCACTGACGACATGCAAGAGACCCGGCCGCCGGGCGCGGGTTTCCAGATCATTTCCGTGGGCCGGTTCGTTGCCCTGAAAGGGTTCGACATTACGATCCGGGCGTTCGCCTCCTTTCTGCTAAGATTGAGCGCGGCCGATCGGAACCGGGTAAAACTCGTGCTGGTTGGCAATGGTCCGGAGCTCGGTTTCCTGCAGTCATTGTGCAAGTCGGAAGGGGTCAGCCGTCAGGTGGAAATCATCCCCTGGATCGAAAGGGCTGCTATCCGGGCGTTGTATTCGGAATCGACATTGTTCTTTTTCCCTTCACATGAGGGGGCGGGAATGGTCGTTCCGGAAGCCCTAAGTTGTGGCCTGCCCGTGCTTTGTTTTGACAATGCCGGGCCCGGAGAGTTCGTCACCGCGGAATGCGGGATAAAGATCCCCTATCGAAACTATGACCTGGTCATTGAAGATTTTGCCGATGCGCTGGAGAAATTCTATCGGGATCCCGCCCTTCGGTCGAAGCTTGGAAGCGGTGCAAGGAAGCAATTCCTCGAACAGTTTCAATGGGATCAAAAAGGAAATATTTTAAAGACAATTTATGACCAGATCGCGTAAGACCATCGTATTCGTGCATTTGCTAAACGACTACAGCGGAAGTCCGCTGGTATTGTCGCATGTGATCGACGCTTTGCCGGATGCAGAATATAAAAAAATACTTTATACGTCAACGTCTTCCAAAGCGGGCTTTCTGTCAGGGCTAAATGCAGTAGAGACAAGGCATTTCCGATACCGCTGGAAGGCCAATGGCTGGCTGAGGTTGATGACTTTTTCGTGGAGCCAGGTATTGTTATTCTTTCAATTGTTGCGTCTGAGGCGAAAAGAGGTGGTGATCTATATCAATACACTGCTGCCTTTTGGCGCGGCGCTGGCGGGGAAGTTGATGGGGAAAAAAATAATTTATCATTTGCATGAGACGAGCATGAAGCCTCCCTTGCTCAAGTCCTTTTTACGATGGGTCGCCAATAATACAGCGGATAGCGTTATTTATGTCTCCCGGTATTTATTGGCCGCCGAAAAACTGCCCCGGCCATTCGGGTCGGTGGTTTACAACAGTCTTTCCGCTGTCTTCCTGGCCCGGGCGGCGAGAGAGCGGAGAATAGCACCCCCTTCCAGGCATTGCGTATTGATGCTTTGTTCGTTAAAGGAATACAAGGGCGTCGATGATTTCCTGGTCCTGGCGGGAATGTTGCCTTCGGCTGCTTTTGAACTGGTGCTGAATAGCTCCCGGGCGGAGATGGAGCGCTGGCTGACCGGCCGGAAAGTTCCGGTCAATTGTACGATCTACCCCACTCAATCCGATACGCACCCTTTTTATCAGCGGGCGACCATCGTGATCAATCTTTCACACACCGACAAGTGGGTGGAAACCTTTGGCATGACCATCCTCGAAGGGATGGCCTATGGCTTACCGGTCATCGTCCCCATGTCCGGCGGGGTCCGGGAACTGGTGGAAGAAGCTGTAAACGGGTTTTGCTGCGACTACCGGGAGTTGGAAAGGCTGACGGGGTATATCCAACTTCTTACGAACGATCCGGAAATGTACCGGCGCTTCAGCGAACAGGCGTTGATCAAATCGGAACTGTTTTCCGAATCGGTTTTCGCGACGGCGGTTCAGTCGATTGTAGCAGGAAAAGAGAAAAATATAACCACATTATTATGAATAAGAAGAAAATCGCAGTCATCGGTACGGTAGGTATTCCGGCAAAATACGGGGGGTTCGAGACCCTGGCTGAACATCTCGCCCGTCATATGGCGGAGGAATTCGAGCTGACGGTCTATTGCACCAAAAAGAAATACCCGCCGGGGCAGCGGCCAAAAAAACATCTTGGCGCGAGGCTGATCTATCTGCCGATAGACGCCAATGGCGTCTGGAGCATCTTGTATGATTGCTGGTCGATCCTGCATGCGCTTTTTTATGCCGATGTGCTGCTGGTGCTGGGTGTTTCAGGCGGTGTCCTGCTGCCCTTCATACGCCGCTGCACCCGCAAGAAGATCATCGTCTCCATCGACGGGATCGAGTGGAAGCGGGATAAATGGATCAGACCCGCGAAATGGTATTTATGGTGGGCGGAAAAGACGGCGGTGAAGTATTCGCATGCCGATATCTCCGATAACGAGTCCATCCAGGATTATACCGCTTATCGCTACAAGACCCTCAGCAATATCATTGAGTACGGCGCCGACCATACCATAAAAGTGACTGCATCAACCGCGGACACCGACACATATCCGTTTTTATCCGCTCCCTATGCCTTCAAGGTATGCCGGATCGAGCCGGAGAATAATATCCATATCGTGCTGGAAGCGTTTTCGCGGATGAAAGGGCTGCCGCTGGTCATGATCGGCAACTGGAACAACAGCGAGTATGGAAAATCCCTGCGCCGGGAATATGGGGAAACGGATGGAATTATGCTGATGGACCCGATATACGATCAGGCAAAGCTCGACCTGATCAGAGGTAATGCTGCGCTATATATACACGGGCACAGCGCAGGGGGGACCAATCCTTCGCTGGTCGAGGCCATGTACCTTGGCCTGCCGGTCATCGCCTTTCATGTCTCCTATAATAAGACGACGACCGAACATAAAGCCTGGTATTTCTCTTCTGTGGAGGAGCTGATGCAGCTCGTGACGGGTGCGAGCCCGGCCGATCTCCGGCTAAAGGCGGCGCAAATGAAAGAAATCGCCGACAGGCGGTACACCTGGGCTGTCATTGCCCGAAAATATACTTTTCTGGTGCACCAGGTCCTTGAGACCGAAAGAAAAGTCACCGTAAAACCCGATGCCAGTAACCTCACGACGAAAGAGCTTTTAGGTCTGGGTATGGGTCATCTGATCGATCCTTCTTATTTCTATGAAAAACGATAACACATGAATACTATTTATTTACAAATGGCAGTCGGATCGGTGGTGGCCCTGTTGTTCTCGTTGCTATTGATCCCCGGCATTATTGCGCTTAGTCATAAATTAAATCTGGTGGATATACCAAATGCGCGTAAAGTCCACAAAAATCCAATTTCACGCCTGGGTGGGATCGCCATTTTCTTTAGCGCGCTCGCCGGGATCGTGATCAGCCGCGAAGGGATGGAGGCGTTCAGGATGTGGCCGGTCCTTTTTTCATCGGTTGGTTTACTGTTCCTGGTCGGCGTGAGAGACGATCTCAAGGAGATCAGTGCAAAGCTTCGCTTCGCCATCCAGATCTGCCTGGCGGTCTCGCTGGCCTCAGCCGGTATCCGGCTCACTTCTCTTTATGGGATGATCGGCATTCACGAATTGGGAATCTTCTGGCAATATGCGATCACCGTTCTGATCATCGTGGGCGCTACAAACGCATTCAACCTGATCGACGGAGTAGATGGGCTGGCCGGCGGGCTCGCCCTTATCGGGTTGCTCGTCCTTGCTGGTTTGTCGTTTCAGTTGAGGCTTTATCCACTGGTCATCTTATTGGTAGCTTTTGCCGGCGCTTTGGTAGGATTTCTCAAAAATAATATCAGTCCGGCCAAAATATTTATGGGTGATGGCGGCTCATTGGTGCTTGGTTTCCTGATGAGTTCGGTCGGCATCCTGCTGATAGAAAAAGCAAATGCGGCCCCTCAGCTGCTACTGCCGTCCAAAGCAGCGATCCTGGTCACCGCGATCCTGGTCATTCCGGTCTTCGACACCTGGAGGGTATTTGCCTCGCGGACCAGAAAAGGGATCTCTCCATTCAAGGCGGATAAGACACATATCCATCATCTGTTCCTTATTGCCGGTCTCAATCATCGGAAAACGTCCTTGTCTTTGTATTGTTTTGAAATCCTGCTGATCCTCCTGGCCCTTTTTCTTTCCAATTCGACGGGGGTATCTATTGTCATTTTACTAATGGTTGCCATGTTTCATGGAATGACCGTCATTTTGCGGATAAACCAGGAAATGGAAAAATGGCTGGCTATCATAAAAAAAATGGAGTTGGAATAACAAAAAGTTAACCGCCGAAAAGAACCAGACCATGACGATCACGACTTTCCATGAAAAGTAAAATCAGCGAATATGAGCTTTAATAAATTACTAGAAAGGCAATTGCAAAAACATCTTCCGGACGCCAGTCCCGGTGCTGATGCGCTCACCGGCCCCGACAGAGAGGGTTTTGTCCGCTTCATCAATGCCGTCAATAATTCTTATAACGCCTTTGAAAAAGATCTGGCTTTATCGGCCCGGGCTTTTCACATCAGCGAACAGGACTTCAAGGCGATCAACGAACAACTGACCGAGGAAATCAATATCCGGAAGATAGGCATTAAGAACTTGAAGGAAGCCATCAGCAGCCTTGACGATTCTGTCGAATGGGTAGCGGACGAGGCTGGCGATGAAAATAACCTGATTCAGACGCTGACCTATCTGAAGGATCAGATTGCAAAACGTAAGAAAGTCGAGACGGATCTTAAGCAATCCGAATATCGCCTTTCAGCTACGGCAAACCGGCTGACCCAGCTGATATCCAATCTTAATAATGGCATCCTGGTGGAAGACGAGAACCGGAAGATCATCCTGGCCAACCAGCTGTTCTGCGATATGTTCGGCATTCCGGCGCCACCGGATCAGCTGACGGGGAGGGATTGCTCAGGCTCGGCCGAGCAAAGCAAATTCCTGTGCAAGGACCCGATTGCCTTTGTAGCCCGGATCGATGAATTGCTTGCCCATAAGCAGCTGGTGACGGGCGATGAGCTGGAATTGGTCGACGGCAGGGTGTTGGTCCGGGATTATGTGCCGATCTTTATCGAAGAGGATTATAAAGGGCATTTGTGGAAATACAAGGATATAACGGAAGAAAAACATCATCAGAAAGAGTTGCAACGTCTGGCCCTGGTGGCCAGCGCTAACGAAAACGGCGTCACCTTTTGTCGCCCCGATGGTGTTGTCTTCTGGGCGAATGAAGGCTTCCTGAAGCTGACGGGATATACCCTGGAAGACCTGGGCAAAAAGACGGCGGTCGAGCTCTGCAAAGGGCCGTTGAGCGATCGCGCCCTTCTCCGGGAAATGGTGGACGATTTTATGAACGGGCGGAATTTTGACGTCGAAGTCATCCATTACCGGAAGGACGGAACCTGGTTCTGGGGAAGGGCAAAGGGACAGGCGATACTGGACGCAACGGGAAAGCTGGAGCAGTATTTCGCCATCATCGAAGACATTACCGAGCGAAAGCAGGTGGAAGCCGCGTTGATCGAGGCCCGGGAATCGGCCGTGGAATCTTCCCAGGCCAAAGAGATCTTCCTCGCCAATATGAGCCATGAGATCCGTACGCCGATGAATGCCATCCTGGGCATGAGCCGGCAGTTGCAAAAGACCGAGCTGTCGGGCAAGCAACGGAGCTTCCTGGACACGATCCATTCTGCGGCGGAAAACCTTCTGGTGATCATCAACGATATCCTCGATATTTCGAAAATAGAGGCGGGAAAGCTGACTCTGGAAAAGATCGGCTTCCGGATGCAGGATGTCATTATGCGAATAAAAAAAGTGATGCTGCACAAAGCCGAAGAAAAGGGATTGAGACTTTCCGTTTCCATCGGGGAGGAGGTGTCACCGTTTTTATTGGGTGATCCTTACCGCCTGAACCAGGTATTGCTAAACCTGGTCAGCAATGCGATAAAATTTACCGAACAGGGGGAAGTTACCATTGACTGCCAGTCAGGGGAAAGAAGCGGGCGACGGCAGACGATCTCGCTAAAGGTCACCGATACCGGAATCGGGATGGATAAAGGATTTACCCAGCATTTGTTTCAAAAATTTTCACAGGAAGATAAAACGATTGCCAGAAAATATGGGGGCACAGGTCTGGGCATGAGCATCAGCAAGCAGCTGGTCGAGCTGATGGATGGGCATATCCAGGTATTCAGTGAAAAGGGGAAGGGTACCGAGATCATCCTCTTTATCCCGTTCGACATCGGCCGCGAAGAAGATTTGCCTGCCCGCGAGGAGTCGCCGGCGGATGCGGTGATATTAAAAGACAAGCGGATCTTATTGGTAGAGGACAACGAAATGAACCGGTTTTTAGCCAATACTGTGCTGAGCAATTATGGTGCGGTCGTTTCTGAAGCCGTCAACGGCATGGAGGCGGTGGAAGCGGTGAAAAATCATCCCTATGACATCGTGCTGATGGATGTACAGATGCCCGTGATGGATGGCCGGGAAGCCACCAGACTCATCCGAAAGGACCTTGACAAAAAAATCCCGATCATCGCATTGACGGCCAATGCCATCAAGGGGGAAATGGATATTTGCCTGGCTGCAGGAATGAGTGATTATGTATCGAAGCCTTTTGAGGAGGACGATCTTATCAAAAAGATCTGTCACTGGTTGGGTAAAGATCTCCCGACTGTGGTCAAACCAAAAAATGAGGTTGCGGAAACGCAGTTATACAGCCTTACGCAATTGGAAGCGGCCGGGCGGGGTGATGAGGCATTCATGCAGGAAATGCTTCAACTGGTCGTCGGGCAGATCCCTGCGGACGTGGTCGAAATAAGGGCTGCGTATGTTAGCAGACATTTTGATACGATCAGGACAATCGCGCATCGGATAAAACCGGTGCTGGGCAATCTTGGTATTCATGTGCTGAAAGACGAGATCAGGGAAATGGAATCTCTGGCGACCGAAAATAAACCTTCCCCGCGCCTGGAAAACCTGATCGTTCATCTGGAAGAGGTGGCGTCGAAGGTGATTTCGGATATAAGAATCACGCGTAAAATTTCATAAGCATACCCCGTCCGCACGAGCTAACCATTTATCAAGATGGTTAGCTTTTTTTTGTGGTATTCGCCGGCAGTTTGGATTCTCCGGTTCGCTTTAGTGGGATTGGAGGGTGAATTCAAGGCCTTCGGCCACATCCCCATTTTTGTTGGCTGCAATTTTAAAGGGCAAAGTCCAGGGCCCGCAGCTCATATGCAACTTTTCCAGTTGCCCGGAACTAACCTGGGCGATATATGCACCGGGCGCCAGGCCGGTAAAATCGAAGGAGCCATCGGTTTCTGTGGTGGCTTGACCCGCCGGGGATAAATCAGGGTGATAAAAGCAGACAACAATGCGGCCCAACGGCTTCCGGCTACTGTCTTCCTTCAGGTAGACCATTCCGGTCACCTCACCGAAAATATCGACCGGAATCTCCAACACTTTAAACTGGTTTGGGTCGATGACAACACGGATCGTTTTGTTGCGTATTTCCCATGCAATACTTTCAAAAGAGGCGTCGAGATGGAGGATATAACTGGCATAGGCCTCTAACCCGCTCACCCGGATGGTCGTGTCGGCGGAATTATTCTGGATAATACCGCCGTTGATTCGAATAATCACTCCGGATACCCGCGGCTCACCAGGATCCCGCCTTCCATTGCCGTTAAGATCGAGATAGGGTTCGATCAGTAGACCGCCTTTGCCGACAGCGCTGTGGTTATCATAGCCCACGTATTTCGTTCGGTCATCATATATCACACTTCCGGCGGCCGACTGCACCATGGCGACTGCGTCACCGACCCGCGTAAATGACATCGTTGACAAGGCAAAGGAAAAATTGTAACGCAGTCCGATTCCGATGCTGGTAAAATTGCTTTTGATATTTTTCTCGTAATAGACATTGAAGAACCCCCTGGAGGTAAAGTATTTGCCCATTTCAGCTCTCAGGTCGCTGATCCTGCGCTGGCTATATTCGTATTGGACCTGGGGGGTCAGGATGATCCCTGCAGGCAGGCGAAAAGCCATGGAAAGACTGCTGTAAACATAGGGCGCGGATTGTTGGGTAAACCAGGCATAGGTGGTTAAATTGGTATTCACATGAAAAAAGACGCCTGACAGCAGTCCTTCTCCGGTGGTATATTTTGAAGCCGGTGTCAGTTCTTTTGAACCCGGTGACAGTTCTGCGGAGGGGAGGATGGCCTGATAAAGTGACAGCCTCGAAAACAACGTGAACTTCCGGCTGCGGAATGGAAAGGATACGACCGCCTTGCGTTCCTCCAGGTAGGAATTATTGATCGCCTCCTGGCCTCTCGTGTACCGGATATAGTCCACCTCAAGCTGAAGATCGGATGGCCCGTGATAGCTGGCCACTAATTTTGCCCTTACTCCCAGGGCATATTCACCCGAAAGGAGGAGATTGGAACTCAGCCGGAGGGAGGCATTTACAAAAGGAATATTTCTGCCATTGGCGATGGAAGAAAGATATTCTTCACCGGCGCCGACCGTCAGTCGTTCGCCCAGGCCATAATTGCAGCTGACGCGGCCGAACCGACTGTTCAGGCTATCCTGGACGATGCCGGCGCTGGCGGTATATTCGAATTCGCCGACGGGAAGAAAATTAAAAGGTATCTGGATATTCTGTTCGTGGGAAAGTTCTTCGCCCCATGGACCGTAAAAGCGGAGCTTCAGCAGTGAATTACCATAGACCAAAGGCACCTTGAACGTGTACAAACCGGCGGTGGGCGCTTTTGCATAATTCACCAGCGTGTTGTTCATATAGAGCTCCACCACCCAGTTAGCCTCTGAATAATACGTCAGCGTGTAGGTGCCGAAAGATCGCCTGTATACGGTCGGAGCATTGGTAAACTGCATACCTATAACCGGTGCGTAGATAGAGGCGATGGAAGGCGTATAGATTTTACCGGCCGTCACCTGTCTTAACCCCGGATTGTCATTGTCCACATAGCGCCATTGGAAGAATTGCTGGCTACCGGTAAATGGAGCATGGCTGTCGTAATTAAGGGCCAGATTCGTTTCCCCGCCCGCCACGACGCCACCCAACGCCAGGTACAACCGGTTATCGTCCTGTTCCGGCAATCCTTGTTGTGATGCCTGTGTGGCCACTACGCCCCAATCGGCCATGCCCAACCGGAAGAGCGGATAGCTGCGCCCAATGGTCGTGTCAACTTTTGCGTCTCCTCTGAGCCGGTTTAAGTTATTGCGTATTTCTTCCTGCCTTATCTCCCGGATGACCGGCAAATCGAGGCTGGTCGTCAGGAGTACCGAAAGGGTACGAAAATTGAATTTGCAGTTCAGACCAAAAACGAGACCGAAATAGTCTACCCTGAGATACAGATCGGTTGCAGTCCGGATAATGGCATTCGGCGCCAGTTCGAATTTTCGCCCCTGGTAAATGATCTGGTTATGTAACGGATCTATCAGGAAAGTTGCCTGCTGAAGGATAAAAAAGCCGGTTATGGAATCCATTCCGGGGGAAACCTTATTTTTTATTTTCAAATAATCCAACACGTCGGAGACAGCCAGGTAGGCAATATCGTTACGAATGGCGGCGGGTATTTGTATACCGCCCACGCCCTGGACATTCATGAGAACCAGGATCTCTTCATAAGGGGGTACGGGTTCTCCGCCGGCAAAGCTGCGCCGGGGGACAAACAGGGTCAACAGCATATATACCGCTACCAGCAGGTGACCGGGTATTCGCCGGAACTTTTTGCATTTCAGAGGATATGGAGGCTGGTCTGTCATAAGGACTTCAAATACAATTTATTGGCTTACTGTTGAATAAATGTTACCGAAAAAGTGCCGCTATAGGAACCTGAGGGATTCGCGAGCGGGTTGCTGACCGAAAGCGTCCCGCCGATCCACACCTGTGTCCGGCTTGGTGAGACAATCGTGGTAGTGAAGGACGATCCCGTACTGGCGCCCCCCAGGTGGACGGTTATCGAACCCCCGTTACTTCCGGTAAGAGTCGCATCAGGTCCATTCATGATAGATACTACCGTCCCGACATTGGCATCGATTTCGAAAAGGGCCGGTGAGTATGGATAGCCCAGGTTGGCCAGTATCAGGCTCCCGGTTGCAGTACGCGATCCATCCGGATACAGGATGACCGTGCCGCCGGAGGGGCCCTGGAAGAAGGCGCCGAAAATCATTCCCTGTGCAGGATTCGCGTAAACAGCGATGGGCCTGGGCGGTGGCGGTTGCGCCTTCGCCGCCAGGGAGAAAATGAAAAAGGTCGCAATTATAGGACAGACATATTTTATCATCGGTTACCTATTAAGACTTTTTTGGTTTGTGTCCCTTCCGGTGTGGAAAGGCTCACCAGGTAGATGCCAGTTGCAAAATTCGAATGGAAGGGCTGGTAAGTACTCCCGTCGATCTCCCCTCGCAGGATGAGTTGTCCCTGCATGTCGAACACCCGGACCTCACCCTTTTCGCCGGGATTGAGGTTGCCATTCACAAAGAGTGTCCCGCCGGCACTGTACGCCTGGAAGGGGCCATTGGGAGGAGTACCGGGAGAGCCGCCCTGCGCAGGTTCTTTTGTGCTAAAATTCAGAAAGAACCGATTCTTATATTCCCCGCTGGCCAGGTACAGGCGATAAGGCGGAGCATTCAGCAGGTCCTGCTTAATTCCGGTTTTCGTATCGGACAGGTAAACATAGAGGCCAATGGGCATGTTCTCTATGTCTGAAGCCTTGAAGCTGATCCATCCATCCTGCGCCGTGGTAAGGCCAAGGGGCACTCTCTCGACGCTGTCGAAGGTATCGGGTAATGCATAGATGGAAAGTCTGGCCGTATCCGTTGCGATAGCGTAAAGATTCGGTACCCCTGTATGTGTGTTCATTAATTTCAGGGCGTCCAGGTTCCCGTCGAATGCGCCGTCAACGCCTGCTTTAAAATAAAAGGCGGCGGGATCTCCTTCGGGGCCTTCATCGTAGAAGCCGGCACTAAGCCGGATGAAGGGCGATGGCGCCTGTGGCACGGTATAGCCGAAAAAAACCGTAGTTAGATTCAGGTTCCTGGCCGTATTGTTGACAGCTAGCAGGCCGGCTACCGGGAATGTACCGTTTGACACATGAACAAAAAAACCCTGCATCGCCGCAATGATATTACCGGCGATGCCATTGCTGGAAACGCCGTTTACATAGCTGCTATAGGTGCCGGTGTACTGGTTGACGGTGCCGTTTGAAAAGAAATAAATGGCGTTGTCGACATTGGTTTTGGTCCAGCCGCCCACCGCATTCCAATCGACCGGCGAAGGATAGGGATTTCCCACCAGGTTGAATCCCTGGGTATAAGGCATGTTATGATTATATAGCGCGCCCGTGGAAATCGTGTGGTTGCTGACGACACCCCGCAGAGACACCGTCAGGGGTGCCGGTGAAGTCCCGAAGTTTACGGCATAGCCTGCCAGGGGAGTCAGCAAACCCGATGGGTTCGTGTAGTTGACCCAGCCGGCGGATGACAGGCTTTCATTGAAGCTATAGACATCGGGAAAGGAGGTCGCCAGGTTTATTTCCGAGGAGAAATCATTGACCGTGTCGCCGATAAAAGGAGAGCTAAAATATTTATAGCCAAATCCGGTTGGGAGATAGCGTTGCATGATCAGCTTGCCGATCACTTCGCCGGTTCCGCTGCCGCTTACCAACGCCGTTTGCGCGGCGGTAGACAGCAGGGTCAGGTTTCCGTTGGCATTTAGCGTGTCATTGCTGAGGACGATACCCTGGACCATTTGTCCCGCGGAAATTATACCAGTATTGCTCCCTGCCGCAATCGTGAGGTTGTTGAACTGGGTGGCCGATGTTCCGCCCAGGGTCTGTACGGCGCCGGCGAAAATAAGTGTGCCGCCGTTATGGGTAAAGGAGCCATTATTGACCCAATTGGCAGTAACGACGATATTTCCGTTGTTGGCAATCATATAGCCGCCGGACGGAATGATGAGTCCCTGTGCAGACGCGGGTCGCATGACCGGCAAGAGTAAGAGAATACAAAATATTTTTTTAAGTAGGGTTGGCTTCATCGGGTAACTTTTATGCCACTTGTGGCAGTGAATGTCACCGTCGTTCCTGCGCTGGGGATACCGCTGGTGACCGTCGTACCGTTGATCTTCAGCGTCGGTGCGAAGAGGACAAGCCCGGTCCAGCTCACCGCTTGCCAGGTGAATCCAGTGCTTGTTCCGGTGAGCACGATATTGACGGTTTTGCCCGTCATCCCCGGCGATGCCGGTAATGTAATCAATCCCGAGGCGGCCGATGTCGGTGTGGAGCTGGCATTAAGGGCGATATTCCAGGTGGCGGACGATGGTACGGCGGTAGTAAAGGCAACGGTGCCTGCATTAACCGTAGTTATGCCCGAATAAGTATTCGTTCCGCTTAAGGTCAGGGTGCCGGTTCCAACTTTTGTGAATGCAAAGACGGGAGTACCGCTTCCCAAGGGGTTGTCCACCATGGAGCCCGCATAAGTGGTACTGGTATTCAGCGCGCCAACCTGCAGAGTTTTGATCCCGGAGCCGCTAAAGGCGCCAAGGTTGGTAGCGGAATTTGTTCCGGACAGGCTTCCCAACTGAACGGTGGGTGTTGCTGCAGCCGCCGTTTCAATAACGCCGAACGATCCACTGAGGTTCCAGGAGGCTGCCGCACTGCCGGTAATTGCCGCGTTACCGACTCCCCCATTATCCGACCACATTACACCACGGGTGATGGAGGGCTCGGAAAAATTGCCGGTAAAGCCGCTGTTGTCCCCATAGAGCCTCATGGTCTGGGTCCCCGCGTTGATGATACTCAGGGTTCCGGGTCCGGAAATGGTCCCGGAAAGGTTGATATTTCCCGTGATGTCGGCCGAAAGGGTAGCTCCGGAAAGGATAGAGATGGGCGTACTCAGCGTGACGACAGTCGAATTTGCGATCCCATTGGCCAGTACCAATGTCCCGGAATTCACGGTAGTGGCGCCCGTATAAGTTGTAGCGGCATCTATGGTTACTATTTTGGCTCCCGCCAAGGTCAGACCCGAAGTTCCCGCCATTGTGCTGTTGATCGTCGCAGTGTCGTTGGCAGTGATCAGGCCGGAGGTATTGGTGATGGTGCCCCCTGTCAACGTGAAGTTCCCGCTGGCGGAGGGATTGAATACAAGGGATTGCACTGTTTGCGTGCCTGACACCGTCACCGTGCCGGCCGCCCCGGTCCCGGAATTGCCGCCGAAAATGGCTGTGGCGCCGGGTCTCCACGGCAGATCGGTGATCCCTATGTTGAAAGTCCAGGTATTGTTAGTGTTATTCCATGCCCCGCTGCCGTTATCGATGCGGTTATTACCCGTCGTATTGTCCCAGGTAAAGGCTGATGAAGACCCGTTCAGGGCCCAGAACATCTTTTGTTCGTTCTGTGCCATCGCCGGCAGGAAACAAAATACAACAGGAAATATATTGAATAGTTTGTACATTTTTATTTTATCCTTAATTGTAGTTATACCCTACTGTCCAGTAATAATTGGTGCCGTCGTAAAAATAGCTGAGGACATCCGTCGCGCCGGCTGTCGTCGTCAAGGCAACAACTCCTCCTCCGCCATTGATAACTTTTGAACCGCCGGGCAGCGTGAGGGTCCTCGACCCGGTGGCATCCTGTGTGACCCTGACCAGGCCATACATCCCGGCCACCGCGTTAGTGATGGCTAAAGTGGCATTGGCGGTGAGGGTGACCGCTGCCGTTGCGCCCTTGGTCTGATCCCAGGTTGTAGTAGTCCCGAAAGCTAGCGTTTGGAAGGTGGAGGTATAAGCAGGCGCGTTGACGGTGCTGTCGAAATTTCCTCTGCCATGGACATCCACCTTGTAGGCGGGGCTGGTCTTGCCGACCCCTACATTCCCGGACCCGTCGATCCTCATCCGTTCATTGGTGGATTGAGTAGTGCCGCCTGTCATGAATACCAGGGCTTTGGCGGCGGTGGCAGTCCCGATCAGCAAATTATTGCCTGTTGTGTAAAGATACGCGTCGTCGGCAGCGCCCATTGAGCCGCTGCTGTTGGTGCTGCTGTTAATGCCTAAATCCACATAGTTGACGGTCTCGGTGCCGTTGTCGGCCGTGGCGACCACATCGGAAGAGGCGTTGACCCCATTAGACAGATTCTGAATATTCAATTGCAGATAGTTGTTGATCGTTCCGCGGCCAATGATCGCGTTGTAAGAATTTGTAGTGCCGGCATCCACAAGCAATTTCTCCTGGTAGGTACCCGCCGTGAAACCGGGTGAATTACCGATACCCAAATTGCCGAGGCTGTCCAACACCAGTCCCTGCACAGCATTTGTCTTGAAACGCAGGCTTTTCAGATCGGTCGTTCCGAGGAAATTGGTCCCCGAATTGGTTCCGGTATTTCCGGTAAGCGACCAGACCGTGCCGGCCAGGGAAGACAGGGAAAGTTTTCGCACCGTCCCGGAGGCGATGGTCAGCATACTATCCGAAAGGGCGCCGGTCTGGACGCCCATCAACGTCAATGGATTGGTGGTGCTTACCACATGCAGTGCGGTCGCCGGAGCCGTTGTCCCGATGCCCATGAACCCCGTCGCACCGTCGATGCGCATTCTTTCGTTGGTCGATTGGGTGGTGCCGCCTGTCATGAATACCAATGCTTTCGCCACAGTGGCCGTGCCAATCAGGAAATTATTTCCTGTCGTATAAAGATAGGCGTCGTCGGAGGCGCCCATTACATTTTGCGTGTTTGTACTGCTATTGATACCCAGGTCCACATAGTTCACGGTCTCTGTGCCGTTGTCCGCCGTTGCGACCACATCGGAGGAGGCGGTATTCCCGTTGGACTTGTTTTGGATATTCAATTGAAAGTAATTGTTGAGCGTGCCCCTCGCAACGATCGCATTGTAGGAACTGGTAGTTCCTGCATCGACCAGGAATTTCTCCTGGTAGGTTCCGGCGGTAAAGCCGGGAGATGTTCCGACGCCCAGATTGCCGAGGCTATCTAGCAGCATACCCTGGAGGGAGTTCGTCTGGAATCGTAAGCTTTTCAGATCTGTCGTTCCCAAAAAGTTGGTTGGATAACCGGTGCCCGAATTGCCGGTTAGCGACCAGGAAGCACCGCCTGCTGTCAGCGAAGTCCAGGCCGAGTTCGTATAATAGTAAAAGCCCTTCACCCCATCGATTTGGTAAACCAGCAGGCCTTCCGCCGGGCTTGAGATGGCAACCCGCTGCGCTGTGGTCATGCGGGGTGCGAGAAATCCTTTTGAAACCGAATACACATCCAGTACGGAAGACGCTTGTCCCGTTACGTAAGCACTGTTATCGGTGACGACAACAGTTTGTGCGAAACTTCGGGTAGTTAAGAAAACAAAAGCAAACAAAATGACGGCCGTTCTCAATTTCATATGGTTGGTTTTTAAATCAGCGTAATTGCAGATCCGCCCCGGCAATCCTTACGGGATGAAGGTCTTCTCCTGTAGAGTATTCGACACTAAGTCGTCCGGAGTGATAATTGATCTCGCTCTTTGTATCCAGGGTGAGCCGGAACCTCCGGGCTGTGTTGGGCGTGTAGACGGCAATCCCTCTTGCGGTACCTGCCGGAGTCGTCTTTCCGCTGACAGAAGTGTAATAAACTGAAATATCACCATAGACGGACATATTCCCCGTCCGGCGAAAGGTCATGTCCAGGATGGGAACCGTGTCGTCCACCATTTGTACGGACAGATCGGAAAGTCGCACCTGGGTGGCGGCTGTTCCGATCCGTATGATGACCGGGATGGATATTCCGAAAACCGGAATTAACCGGATGGAGATACCGGAGTCTGTTGCAGGCCCTTCTTCGCCCAGGGGCGAATTGTCGGGGATTGCCCTGAAATACAAATGAGACCGATACTCTCCCGGCATCAGTTCATTTATTTTCGTCAACTGTATCTTTACCACCTGGGACTCTCCCGGACCCAGGGTGACACTGTGCGGAAAGAATCGAAGAAACCTATCGGCAAACCTTTCTCCGGAATCAGGCTGGCTGATCTCTTCAAATCCACCGTCTTCCTTCATCCGGACATGCATAAGGGAAATAACGTAGCGCGCCGTATCCTTTCCTATATTGGCCAGGTTCAGTTCCTCATATCTTTTCGGTCCTTCAAAGATCACCCTTCGCGGCAACAACAGCAGGTTGCCCTGCGCCATCGTCCTGCCGGAACACAGTATTTGCAGGAACAGCCATCCAAAAAGCAAGCATCTTCGGTTAGTCATGGGATCAAATTGTTAAAGAAAACGTTGCATGAAACAACGTCTTCTTTAAATGAACGGGATTAGTTATAATTTACCGTTACGCTAAACGGAGTTCCTGAAACATAGATTCCCGCTGCCTGAGCTGCGGCTACGTTCAGGGTGGCGCCCACGTTGAGGGTCTGCGTACCTGCGGTCAGCGCGCCTGTTGCAGAGGGAGTGCTGGTAAAGGTAGTAGCCGTCATGGTGTTCGCTCCGCTAGTCAGGGTCGTAGCGGCAGCCGGGAGCGTGATGGCATAGGTGTAGGTACCCTGGCCATTGACCGTAAAGGAGGCGGCAGTTACAACTCCGGTGACAGCAGGAAGCGTTACGCCCCCTGTAACCGAACGAACGCCGGCAGGGGTCATGACGACTGTGCCGCCCGTTGCGGTCTGTACAGCCACATTGCCGAAGTTCATGTTGACGGCCTCAGTGATGCTGATCGGTGTTACAATAGTGGCAGTTGCGGTGGCTGTTGCCGTCGCCTGTGCAAAAGAGCTGGATGAGAAGACGACCAGCGCGAGTACCGCGAAGACCAGTTTAGTTCCTTTTTTCATTCTTGGATTGTTTTACGTGATTAAATAATGTATCCCCCGGGTTGATCCGGCGTGGATAGCAGGGTGACAAACGGAATTGCACGTATTATATTCAATATGTTAAATAAATAGTTTTCTTTTAAGTAATTACCCGTGGATTCGACCAGGCACTTTTCAAATTTTCCCTTGTACTACGACGGGCTGCGATTCCGACTACAGCGTTTTGGTAGATTGATCTATTTCATCTGCCTTGGAAGAATGTTCTTTTTGTATCGGCTATATCCTTACCTATATGGGCAAGTCAACATCATCCAATATCTCTATCTATATTTCTCTGGACCAACAGAGTCTCACCGATTATTTCAATCCTCATGATCCTGCGCCACTTTATAAAAGGCAGTTGAGCCATGCGTTCGAGTTGTATATCCTTAATTCCATCGTCTCCGTCAAGAGATATTCCTTGCTCAGCTACAGGATTTGCAGTAAATCAGAGGAGGACAAGCAATATACGGAGCCCCTGATTTACGCGATCCGGCGCCATTTTTCAGAGAAGAAGTCCGTCAGGGAAGCACAATTCGAGAAATTCAAGCGTCGTTCTTACCTGCTTCTATTTTTCAGCCTCTCGGTAGTGATGATCTGCCAGGGCTTCTTACCGCTACTTTTTAGCGGGGCCCATCGGATTAGTTCAGGTCTCAGCAATACCCTTGACGTTTTTAGCTGGGTGATACTCTGGAGGCCGATAGATCAGTTGATTTTTTGCTGGAACCCTTATCTGAAGGACATTTCAATCATGAACAGATTGGCGACCGGAGAAGTAACCCTCATTGATAATGCATAAATGGAAATATAGTCATTGATGATTCTCTTAATGAATAATAAAATGCAATGAAAAGGTTCTATTTTGTTTTTATAGGTTTGACCATCCCTTGCTTTGTCTTGCTCCAATTTTCTCCGTGGTGGTCGCTTGCCATTCTAGGCGTTGCCATGCTGATGAGCGCCTATTATTTTTACAGGACAAGGCTGCAAGGAGCGGAGTCCCGGAACATGTCCCTGCAACAGGAAATTGAGCAATTACAAGTACAGCTGGATTCCAGCATCCTGAAAGAACAAAAGACTTATGGGGAAGCAGAGATAGCGAAAAAAGTTAAGCGGCAACTGCTCGCCACCGTCAATCATGAGATCCGCACGCCGATGAACGGGATGCTGGGAATGACCTCACTATTGGGAGAAACTGACCTTTCCAGGGACCAGCGTGAATATATTGATACCATCCGATTCTGCGGCGAGAACCTGCTGGGGACTGTCAACGGGATGCTCGTAAGCGACCTGCTCAATTTTTCAAAGTCCGATCGGGAGGGCGAAGAATTGGAAAAAAGGGATTTCGAATTGCGCAATTGTGTGAATGAAGTGATGATGATGTTTGCCGGGAGAATAGATAAGGACGGACCGGAATTATCGTACCGCATCGAAGCGCAGGTTCCGGAGCAGCTTAACGGCGACAGAAAAAGGCTTAGCCAGCTATTGATGAACCTGGTGGAAAATGCCGTCCGGTATACACCGAAGGGCGAAATAAGCCTGGTAATCCGAACCTTGTCTGCCACGAAAGGCGCAAAGTCGATCCTTGAATTCGAACTGCAGGACACCGGTTGCGGCATACCGGCGGATAAACTAAATCACTTGTTCAACGGTACTATCGGTGCGGACGCGTCAGGGCCGGCCGAAGGGGAACCAAAAGGTCTCGGGCTGGTCGTTTGCAAAAAGCTGGTGGAAATAATGGGCGGGAGCATCGGGGTGAAAAGCCAGCCGGGGCAAGGCAGCATCTTCACGTTCAACGCCATGTTCAGCGGCGCCCTTAAACCAAAACATTCTCCACTTAATCCCGGCTCTGCTGACAGCGGTAAAAAAATAATCATCTCGAAAGTGAATAAGAATGGAGAGAACAAGGTGCAAGAATTGTCCGAGTCTTTTTCACGGGAATTTCCCTTGCGGATACTGGTGGCGGAAGACAACGAGATTAACCAAAAAATCATTCTAAAAATCCTTTCGAAGTTGGGATATGAGGCGGGGCTTGCCCGAAATGGCAAGGAGGTATTGGAAATGGCGGATCTGCAGTCCTGTGACCTGATCCTGATGGACGTGCAGATGCCTGAAATGGACGGACTGGAGGCAACCCGTATGCTGCGGCTGTGCCTGGAAAAACAGCCGGTGATTATCGCCATGACGGCCAATTCGCTCGATGGAGACCAGGACAACTGTATTCAGGCCGGGATGGATGACTATATCTGCAAACCGGTAGAGCTTAATGAATTGATCAGGCAGCTGCAGAAATGGGGTGGGGCCATCAAATCTAAACGACCGGTTGCCGGCGAGAACCTATAACACTGAAACTTAATTATACACATCCAATGTCCCGATTTATGAAAAATAAATACTTACTTCTACTTTTTACCGTATTGACTTTGCAAGCGAAGGCGCAGGTAGGTATCGGCACTGTTACGCCTAATTCCACGCTGGATGTAAGAGGGGCTGTATCGGCCATCGTCAGGACTTTCACCGGAGGTACCAGCCTGACGATAAATGACCACACCGTCATTTTTACGGGAAGCGTCGCCGCGAGCGCTACCCTCCCGGATGCGACGACTTGCCCGGGCCGAATCTATTGCATCAAGAATTTCAGCACGACTTCGCCGACTCCCGTTTTGACGGTCACCACGTCATCCTCCCAACTGATCGACGGGTCGGCGTCCTGGATCCTGGACGAACCCAATAAAACGATCACCCTCATCAGTGATGGCTCCAACTGGGAGGTATTTAGCCAGAGTACACCTGTCGCGGGGAGCGCTACTACCGGCAGCGGCTGGAATGAAGGCGGCAACAATGTGACGGGCGCCAAGGCGCTGGGTACGATATCAAACCATGACCTCCCTTTCCAAACCAATAGCGGTGAAAAAATGCGGATTACCGCCGTGGGTAATTTGGGCATCGGTACTACTTCACCCGCCTACTCCTTGCAGGTTAACGCTACAGCCAACCCGCTGTATCTTGCAGGCGTTCAGACGGGGCTGGGCACGGATAGCCTCCTGACCATCAGTAATGGGGTCGTGCGAAAGCTCCTGGCATCGGCATTGGCCTCTTCTTCCAGCAATGCCTGGTCCCTGGCGGGAAGTGCCGGTACCAGCTCCGGAACAAATTTTTTAGGAACGACGGATAATACCAGCCTGAGTTTCCGGACAAATAACATTTCGCATGCGGTGCTGGACAGCACGGGCAATTTAGGCGTCGGCACGGCCGTCAGCTTTAATGCCACCGCTCCGGAAAAATTACTCGTAAGCGCGGGCGCTACCAGTTCCTATAACGCCGTTGTAGCCAGGGGGAGCGTGAATAATTATTTCCAGCTCAACATCAACAACCAGAATGCCGGGACCAATGCCAGTTCCGACGTAGTGGCGACAGCCGATAACGGCAACGAGACCAGCAACTATGTGGACCTCGGCATTAACAGCAGCGTCAATACCAGCGGGGTGATGGGCAATGCCGATGATGCTTATCTCTATTCAGCGGGTAATAATTTGGTCCTGGGAACTGCCAATTCGGGAATGGCCATGATTTTCCTGACCGGCGGCGCCTCGGAAACTACCAATGAAAGGTTTAGGATCACGGGCGCGGGGTCGGTGGGTGTAAACAACCCCTCACCCAGTTCAACCCTTATGGTACGAGGGTCGCTGGCGACCTCCATCAGCACCAAGACGGGCAGCGCAACATTGGCGGCAACTGATTTTTCGACGATGTGCAATAATACCACCGGCGCCGTTACCATGACCCTTCCCACTGCGGCTGGGATTGCCGGCCGGATCTATATCCTCAAGAAAACCTCGGCAGCCGGGAACAACGTGACGGTAGCCGGCTACAATGGGGTAGAAACCATCGATGGCAGCACCACTTTCGCAATTACCAATCAATATTCCTATCTCATGATCCAGTCGGACGGAACCAACTGGTATATCCTGACAAAACATTAACAACATGAAACAGCTTTTTATCAGCATCCTCCTTTCTTTATTCGGCCTCACGAATTACGCCCAGGTGGGTATCGGCACTCCTACACCCAACTCCATGCTGGATGTCCGGGGAGCCATTTCGGCGATCTCCCGGACGTTTACGGCCGGAACCAGCCTGACCGGCAACGACTATACGGTCATCTTCACCGGTACCGCCGCGACGAGCGCCACTCTGCCGGATGCAACGACCTGTCCGGGGCGGATCTATTGCATCAAGAATTTTAGTACGACCGCCCCTACACCCGTGCTGACCATCGCCACGGTATCCGGCCAGAAAATCGACGGTTCGGCACTCTGGATCATGGATGAGCCCAATGAAACTGCGACCCTCATCAGTGATGGGACCAACTGGGAAGTGTTCAATCAGGTCACGCCGGTGGCAGGCAGTGCCAGCACCGGCAGTGAGTGGAACGAAGGAGGAAATAGCGTGACGGGGACAAGGGCCATGGGGACGATATCAAACTACGACCTTCCGTTCATTACCAGCAACACGGAAAGAATGCGGATCACTGCCGCGGGGAATGTCGGCATCGGCACGACGACCCCGACTTACGCACTGCAGGTGAATGCTGCGGCCAATCCCCTGTCCCTCGGAGGCGTCCAGACCGGTCTGAATACGGACAGCATCCTGACCATTGCCAACGGGGTGGTGAGAAAGCTCCTGCCCGCATCTCTGACTACCTCTTCGAGCAATGCCTGGTCCCTGGTGGGCAACGCCGGTACCGTCTCAGGAACTAATTTTATAGGTACCTCAGATAATACCAGCCTGACCTTCCGGACCAATGATATCTCACATGCCGTCCTGGATAGCACGGGCAACCTGGGCGTTGGCACAGCTGTCAGCTTCAATGCTACCGCTCCGGAAAAATTACTCGTGAATGCAGGCGCTACCAGTTCCTATAACGCCGTTGTGGCCAAGGGGAGCGTGAATAATTATTTCCAGCTCAACATCAACAATCAGAATGCCGGGACCAATGCCAGTTCCGACGTAGTGGCGACAGCCGATAACGGCAACGAGACGACCAATTATGTCGACCTGGGTATCAACAGCAGCGCCAATACCAGCGGCTCGATGGGGAACGCCGACGATGCCTACCTGTACACCGCCGGCAATAATTTTTTGATGGGGACAGCCAACGCAGGGATGTCCCTTATTTTCCTGACCGGCGGCACCTCCGAGACAACCAATCAAAGAATGGTTATAACGGGCGCCGGAAACGTCGGCATTAATGCAACGGCGCCTAATTCCACCTTGCAGGTAACCGGTTCCCTGGGAATGTCCGTCACGACTAAGACGGCCAATGCCACGGTGGCGGCAATCGACTTCACTATACTCTGCAACAATACGACCGGGCCGATCACCATCACGCTCCCCAGTGCTGTCGGCGTCGGCGGCAGGATGTACATCATCAAGAAAACCTCGGCCGCGGGTAATAATGTCACGGTCATCTGCAATGGCGCGCAGACCATCGACGGCAATGCTACCTACTCGCTCGTCACACAATATTCAAGTATTATGATCCAGTCGGATGGCGTTAACTGGGGTATCATTGCACAGAATTAAAAATCACGCCAATTAAAAAAAACTCCAGCAGATGAAAAAAAATATACTTTTCGCCGCCCTGCTTACCGGCGCCCTGATGGCCTCTGCACAGAAGCAGATCCTGTCCGTAGGGAACACGGCTTCTCTGACGATCAAAAGCGGGACGGTGTTCAGTGCGGACAGCCTGGTGCTAACCCCCGGCGTCGACTTCACGCTGGCGTCCAATACTATCCAGGAAACGGCCACGCCGGCAGACATCATTCCTGCACCGGGGATCAACCGGCTGTACAATTTTGCCAGTCAGATCACGTTTACGGGAACCATCCAGCTTTACTATCAGCTCTCCGAATTGAACGGAAACCCGGAAAACACGTTGGAGTATACTGACTCGACTGCCGGCGGCGCGTGGCTGTCGGAATCCACCAGCACAGTAAATACCAGCCTGCATTATGTTCAGTTTGTAGCATCGGCTCAACCCTTTATCGCTTCCACCGCTTCCGGACCTGCGATGAACCTGGCCATTTCACTGGTCTCTTTTTCCGGCAACTGGAATCAGCAATACCCGGCACTGCATTGGGTGGTCGACCAGACCGGCGGAACGGTCAGCTTCAATATCGAAAGCTCCACGGACGGCGCCACCTGGAATACGATCGGAACGATGAGCGGTCTGGATAATAATGCCCTCGACAATTACCAGTTCAGCGACGCCAATCCGCCTGCACAAAACATGTTCTATCGGATCGAGCTGGTCCAGCCTTCGGGGCAATTGTCCTATTCCAACACCGTGAATCTGCAAAAGGGAGCAGATCGAGACAATATTATCCTAGTCGCGGGCAATCATGCGGTAACGGTCCGGTTTTCCGGCACGCTGCCCGGCGGCATCCGGCTGATCGATGTCTCAGGCCAGGTACTCCGGACCGATATGACCAGCAAGCAGGAATATGACTTTTACGGCCTGAATGCCGGAGCGTATTTCCTCCAATATGAAGTGAATCGCCAATGGGGTGTCCGGGAATTTGTGATCCAATAACCTTAAGATAATCTTCAATTATGCAAAATATACCCGAAGGGCTCGCTGAAATGGAGCAGGAACTCCGGCAAGCATTGATAGATAAGGCTGTGACGCAGGGAAAATTTGAAATTGCTGCCGATGTACTCCATGATATCGGGAATGCCATCGTAGGATTCGGGTCTTATCTTACCCGGATCAAGGGGTCCATCGAACAGGATAATCCCGAAAGCCTGCCAAACCTGGTCCGGTTCTTTTCTGACCACCTGGCTGCCATGGGCGCCGTTATGGGGGAAGCCAAAGCCGGGGCGGTGATCAGCATGCTTAGCAGCATGGCCGAATCCCAATGCATCAGCCGGGAAGAAATACAAAGATCCATTACAAAGCAGCTTACGATCATTACTCATATCCAGGAGATACTTGCTATTCAGCGGCAATACGTTGCCGGGCAGGAGACGAAGCAAAGAAAGGCTTCGAATCTCAGGGCTATAATCAACGACTCCCTCTCCATGCTATACGCTTCTTTTGATAAGAAGGGGATTACCATCAGCCTGGATGTCACCGCTGAGTCACCCGTTATCTATGGCGACCGAACCAGGTTAATGCAGGTTATTATGAATATACTCAAGAATAGTATAGAGGCTATCGACAATAACGCGGCAGAGAAAATTATCTCCATCCGCCTGTATCCGGAAGAAGGTTTTCTTATCCTGGAAATAGAGGATACCGGCAACGGCTTTGATACCGAAACGGCCGGAAGGATCTTCGGGCGGGGCTTTACCACCAAGCTGTCGGGTACCGGTCTTGGATTACAGCATTGTCGTGGAATCATTGAAAGCCATGCCGGTACGATTTC
>Ga0302326_10001757_pt1 | contig 54280 bp, 48 predicted proteins | sample Palsa_T0_3_FD_202264 | JGI IMG/M metagenome (GOLD analysis project Ga0302326, IMG submission 202264) | Peat permafrost microbial communities from Stordalen Mire near Abisko, Sweden - Palsa_T0_3 | ecosystem: Environmental > Terrestrial > Soil > Palsa > Peat permafrost | place: Sweden: Abisko...
ACCCTCGTCCGGCGCTGAATCCAGTACGCGTTGCAGTTCGTCGCTGGTGATGAGTGGAATGTCCGCCGGTACGACAATCGTTGTGTCGTAGCCGCGCTGCTCGCACCAAGCGGTTGCCATCTCGATCGCCGCCGTCTCGCTCTCATTGCGCGCGTCTTCGATCACCAGCAAGCCGAACTCCTCGGCCATTTGCCGCGCGCGCGCATCGCCAGTGACCAAAGCCACGTCGATACGGTCCGTGACTCCGGTCGCCGCGGACATGACGTCGCGCAGCATCGTCTCGGCCAGTTGCGAGCGTTGTTGCAGGTTCAAAGCCGCGGCAAGGCGTTGCTTCGCCGTCGCCAGGCTCTTGAAGGGGATGAGAAGGATTCCGTTCATGCTCACGCCTTCGCGCCATGCGGGGTCGCGCAGGCGCCCAGGACGAACTCCGCCAGTTCGCGCTTGTCGGCAGCCGAGCGCATGATGGTGTTGGTGCAAACGACGCGTAGTGGAGTGGGTTGTGGATTGTGAATCGGGGATCGAGAACCGGCTTGATGTCCCACGGCGATCTGCCTGACTGCTAACTGCTGACTGCTGATTGCTTGAGCGTCAGCCCGATCGGCAACGAGAACATCGAGAAAATCTTCGTAAGCCTTCGCCACGCCGGCAAACGTGCTTGGCCATCCCATCATTTTCATCAGCTCACCCGCTGGACCAGACACCGCCGCTCCTGCCACAATTGGACTCACCGCCACCACTAGCGCCCCGGTTCGTTGCAGCGCATCGCGAATCCCAGGCACTGCCAGAATCGGCCCAATGCTGGTCACGGGATTGCTCGGCGCAAAAACGATTGCCTCAGCCCTTTCGATGCTCTCAATCACACTCGGCGCCGGATGCGCCCGCTCCACGCCATCGAATCGCACCGCTTGTACTTCCAGTTGATGCCGCTCGCGAACAAAGTACTCTTGAAAAGTCAGCGTGCCTTTCGAGGTGTCGAGCATAGTCGACACTTTGTCGTCCGACATCGGCAGCACACGCGCACGGATTCCAAACTTCGCTGCCAGTTCAGCGGTAGCTTCAGTCAGTGTCCTACCTGCACGCAGCATCGCGCTGCGCGTCAAATGCGTCGCCAGATCCAGATCGCCCAGGCTGAACCAAGATGGCTGCCCAAGCTGCTTCATGCGCTCCAGACAGCGAAAGCTGTCATCCTCAACGCCCCAGCCGCGGTCCTTACTCAGCAGATCGGCCAGTCCATACAGCACCGAGTCGACATCGGGCGAAACGTGCAGGCCCCACCACTCCAAGTCATCGCCGGTGTTGACGATAACCGTAAGCTCGTCTGGCGCAATCACGTTCTGCAAGCCCTGCACCAACTTGCTGCCGCCGGTCCCGCCCGTGAAGACAACGATCATCTACGTGGCCCTCAGAAGGGGCGCAGCTTCAGCTGCGCCGGAAAAAGTCATTTGTCTGCCGTTTTGAAGGGGCACAGCTTTAGCTGTGCCGTTGCAAAACCTTTACTTTGTCATCACGAGCGGGCTTCAGCCCGCGAGGGATCTGCTCTGTTTCAACTTCCCCGCGTCCTGTTCAGCTGCGCCGGCCCACCCTGCTTGTCCGGCTGTCGACAATTCCCTCAGCCGCTGGCCCAACAGCCCACCCCGCTCCGCCACCTTGTCCACAAACTCCGGATATACCGGCAGACGCTGCACCAGCTTTTGTCCCGCTGCCGCCGTGCGTCGCTGCAATTCGAGCAGATGCGGCCAGGGCGCTTCAGGATTGATGTAATCCGGCGTTAGCGGCGAGACTCCGCCCCAATCGTTAATGCCGCCCTCCAACAGGCGCTCGTATCCGTTTTCCGTGAGGTTCGGCGGCGCCTGGATATTCATATCGCGCAGCAGCAGGCGCGCGACAGCCAGAGTGCGCAACATGTCACCGGTATCAGGTTCGGGCCACGCGGCCATCGGAATCCGCGGCTTCACGCGAAAGTTCTGGACGATGATTTCCTGGATGTGCCCGTATTGCTGGTGCAGGCGCTTGATGGCCAGCAGGGAATCGACGCGATCTTCCATGGTCTCGCCGATCCCAATGAGGATGCCGGTGGTGAAGGGCACGCCGAGCTTGCCGGCGTCTTCGATCGTCCTCAAACGCAGCACGGGAACTTTGTCGGGCGCGTGTCCCGCCGGATGCGCTGCCACAAGGTCCGTGCTGGTGCTCTCCAGCATAAGTCCGAGACTCGGATTGCTCGCGCGCAGCCGCTCGATCCAATTCGCGCTCAACAGGCCGGGATTGGCGTGGGGCAGCAAACGTGTTTCGTGCAGCACCAGCTCACACATAGCCTCCAAATAATGCAACGTGCTGCGATAGCCCAGTTGTCGCAGCGTCTCGCGCATCTCCGGGAAGAGCGCCTCCGGCCGGTCGCCCAGCGAAAACAGCGCCTCCGTGCAGCCGAGCGTTTCACCGTGCTTTGCGATAGACAGAACTTCGTCGGGCGTCATCGTATGTGCGCCGTGCTCGCCGGGATCGCGACGGTAGGTGCAATAGCCGCAATAGTCTCGGCACAAGTTGGTCAGAGGGATAAAAACCTTGCGTGAGTAGGTGATGATGCCGGGATGGTACTGCTCCTTCAGCGCGCGGGCCGTAGCCAATAGCTCGGAAAGAACTTCGTCATCGCATCGCAGGAGCTGTACCGCAACTTTCGGAGCAAGCTCCGCGCCGTCGTGGACCTGGCGCAGGTGCCCCGCGAGATAGTCGGCAGACACGTCCGCAACGCTGTTGCATCGTGCTATGAATGTCGGAGACAACGACATGTCCGGCTCACGGCGCGCCAAACCACAATCGGCGCTCCCACGCAAGAATATCGCAACCTTAAGGGCGCCGCATCTCGGACACTCACTCCCGCGCTGCTCCCTCCATTCCATACCGCCCGCGAAAATACAGTAGAGGAGTTCCTTCGCCTACGATGATCTCCCTCACCTCACCGACGAAGATGGTATGGTCACCCGCCGCGTGGGCGTCGACCACGCGACAGTCGAGATTGGCCAGCGCATTCTCCAGCACGGGCTTACCGCTCCTCATCTTGGAATATTGAATACCCAGTCGATAAGCCGCGTCGGGATTGCGTTCCGGATCGGCAAAAAACTCCGACAGAGCTTCCTGGTCCTCTCTCAGCACGCTGACACCGAACTCGCCTCGCTCACGAACGCGAAGGTAGGTCTCGGCCAGATGGTCGATGCAGACTAGCACCAGCGGCGGCTGAAGCGAGACCGAACAGAACGCGTTGGCCGTCATGCCGTGCACGCCGCCTTCTGCCGTTTCGACGGTTATCACCGTTACGCCGCTGGCGAAGCGGCCCAGCGCGGCGCGGAATTCATCAGGTGTCACCAGTTCTTCCACGTTTAGTGCCGCCATTGTGACCGATAACTCCCCAACTATACCGGATCGCCGCCATCGCCTTGTTCCTGCGAGTCGTCTCACCAGCGGCCTTTTAGCCAGTGAGAGATATGCCGTTTTTCAAAGTGCCTCAATTTGCGATACTCTTCAAGCCGCATAGAAATTCCGTCGTGTGGGGGCGGGATGTATCCTCGACCTTTTACGTATCACCGAGCAAAGTCGTATCCAGAAGCCATCTCGCTGCTGAGCGAGTTAGGCGAAGAAGCCAAGTTTCTCGCGGGTGGGCAGAGCCTTATCCCGCTGATGAAGCTTCGTCTCTCGGCTCCTCGTCACCTCGTCGATCTCAACTTCATCCCCGAGACTTCTTACATCCGCAGCAACGCTACGGCGCGCTTCGGAGCGATGACGCGGCATGCTGAGATTGCCGCTTCCGCGGAAGCCGCCCGAATTCCCATCCTCCACGACTGCTCTGCCGGCATCGCCGATCCGCAGGTACGGCACATGGGGACCATCGGCGGTTCGGTTGCCGAAGCCGATCCCACGGGCGATTGGGCGCCGGTGCTATTGGCCACGGGTGCGACGGTGAAGACACTGGGCCCGGGCGGTGAACGCAGCATCGACATCGCCGAGTTCATCCTCGACGCCTACACCACTGCGCTGCAACCGGCCGAACTCGTCACGGAAATTGTGATGCCTCTGCCGGCAGAGCGAAGCGGCGGAGCCTACCTCGCGTTAAAGCGCTGCGCCCCGGTTTACGCCAGCGCCAGCGTCGCCGTACAACTTACCATGCACGACGATCACACCTGCCAGGATGCGCGCGTCTATCTGGGAGTACTTGGCCTTACGGCAACCCGTGTGACTGTTGCGGAGGAAGTGCTGCGGAGTAAGCCGGTGAGCCCCGAGAGCATGGAGAAAGTTCGCGGCGCGGTAATGGACATCGCCGAGCCCAACGCCGACATGCGCGGCTCCGCCGCCTACAAGCGCCAGGCTGCGGGTGCGCTGGCCAAGCTGGCCGTCGAGGCCGCGGTGAAGCGTGCTCGCGGAGAGCACGTGGAGGTGACGCATCTTTATGCCTGAAAAGATTCCCCGGGTGCGCCTTAGCGCGATGGTGAACGGCAAGCAGTACGCCCGCGAGGTCGAGCCCCGCACCCTGTTAGTGCAGCTGCTGCGCGAGGAACTGAATCTGACCGGCACGCACATCGGCTGTGACACCAGCTACTGCGGGGCATGCACCGTCTTGCTGAATGGCAGAAGCGTGAAATCGTGCACGTTGTTTGCGTTTCAAGCTGACGGTGGTGAGGTGCTCACGGTCGAAGGTCTGGCTAGAGATGGCCAGCTTCATCCCGTGCAACAGGCTTTCAGCGACTGCCACGGATTCCAGTGCGGATATTGCACGCCCGGCTTCCTCATGAGCACCGTGCAGTTGCTGGAGGAGCATCCCCATCCCACAGAGTCAGACATTCGCAAGGGAATTGCCGGCAACACCTGCCGCTGCACCGGTTATCAGAATATTTTCAAAGCGATTTACGCTGCCGCCGCTGCCGGTGAAGGAGCAGACATTGGCCATTAATTTTTCCGGCGAGTTCACCACCCCGCGCAGTGCGGACGAGGTCTTCGACTTTCTCTCCGATCCCCAAAAGTTCGGCCCATTGCTGCCCGACTTCCAGAGCATGAGCATGCAGGATTCCACTCACTTCACGGTGAAAGTGAAGGTCGGAGTTGGGAATATCCGCGGCTCGGCAGAGCTAAAGATGGAACTCAGCGAAGCGGTAAAGCCGCTGCGGGCGCAATACAAAGGGCAGGGAACTGCAGTCGGTAGCCAGGTGACGGTGAGTGCAGGGTTCGATCTGTCGCCCTTACTAGAGAGCACGCGTGTCGTGTGGCAAGGCGAAACCAGCGTCTTCGGCAAGCTGGCTTCGATGGCAGGCGGCATGCTTGAGCCATTGGGCCGCAAGAACATCCAGAAGCTGATTGACGGATTGCAGAAGGCGCTGGCGGAACCGGTCGGCGCAGCAACCGCCGCGACCCCGCCGAGCCCGGCATCGGCAACGGCGGAAGTGCCGGACACTGGTTTGCAAACTGCCGAGCTACCACAGAGTAGGACTGCGCCAACGGCGGAAGCTTTGGGCTTTAGCCCGACGAATAGCGAGCCGGAAGCAAACGCGGCTTTAACCCCGGAACATTCGGGCCCGGTTGCAGTCGCAGCTCCGGCCCAGGTGGAAGCGCCTTCCGCTGGTCCAGAAAATGCTGCTGTCCCACAGAGTGGGACTCCCACAACGGTGAAAGCGCCGGGCTTTAGCCCGACGACTGACGAGCCGGAAGCAAAAGGGGCTTTAGCCCCGGCCGAAGGAGATCATGGCGACCGCAACCCATAACCGAACCCACGACTGGGTCGGCCAATCGATCAGGCGCAAGGAAGACGCGCGCCTGGTTCGCGGCAAAGGCAAATTTGTCGACGACATCAAGCTGCTCGGCATGTTGCATCTGGCGTTCGTGCGCTCGCCTTACGCACATGCAAAGATCACCGCAGTCGATGTCTCTGAAGCTGAGGCCCTGCCAGGCGTCGTCTGCACTCTGACAGGCGCGGAGGTCTCGAAGCTCATCGATCCCTTCTTCGAAATCGGTCCGGCGCCCAGCAATCAGATTCTCGACTATCCAATGGCTATCGACCACGTTCGTTATCAGGGGGAACCCGTCGCCGCTGTGATTGCCGAAACGCCTGCCATCGCGGAAGACGCCGCCGAACTCGTGCGGGTCGACTACGAAGCTCTGGAAACGGTAATTGACAGCGAGGTCGCCACCTCCGACAAGACAATTCTTCACGCCGCGATGGGTACGAACGTAGTCTGGCGCGGCGTCTACGAATATGGCGATATCGCGAAGGCCTTTGCCGAAGCTGTTCACGTCATCCACATCGATCATCTGCACATGCATCGCTTTTCCAGCACGCCGCTGGAAAACAATGCCGTGATTGCGCAATGGGACGACAACGACGAACGCCTCTACTTCTGGAGCAACAATTCTTTCCCCACGATTGGCATCCAGTTGCTTGCGCCGGCGCTGCACCTGCGTATGGACCAGGTGCGGGTGCAGACGCACGACATTGGCGGCAGCTTCGGCATCAAGATCACCAACTATCCACAGATGGCGGTTTGCGCGCTGGCCTCGCGCAAAGCCAGTGGAGCTCCGATCAAGTGGAGCGAGACCCGCTCCGAACACATGACCTCCAGCGCTCATGGCAACGAGCGCACCTTCCGTGATACACGCGTAGCGCTGGATAAAGACGGCGTGATTCTCGCGGTGGACTCGCGGCACATCGATGACTGCGGCGCGTATCCGCGTTACGAGCCTCTGGGCTGCGTGATCTGGTCGCAAGTGACGCCTGCAACCTATCGCCTTCGCAACCTGCGCATCGACTTCACCCAGGTGGTCACCAACAAGTGTCCTGTCGGCCCTAATCGCGGCTATTCCCGCATGCAACACCTTTGGTTTCTGGAGCGTGTGCTCGACATCTGCGCGCACGAACTGCGAATTCCTGCCGACGAGATGCGTTTGCGCAATTACATTCGTCCCGAAGAGTTTCCCTACACCACGCCTAACGGCTGCATCTATGACTCGGGAAACTATCCCCGCATGTTGCAGGTTGCGAAAGACCTCATCGGCTGGGACAAGTGGCAGGCCGAGCGGACGAAGGCGCAGGCGGAGGGCTGCTGGTTCGGCATCGGCATCGGTACCACGCTCGATTCCGGCACCAACAACTTTGGGCAGGCGCAGATCGTTAATCCGCAAGCGCCGTTTTCCGGCAACTCGCAGGCAGCCAATGCCAAGCTCGACATCTATGGCGAAGTTATCGTTGCCGTCGGTTCCGTGCCTCAAGGCCAGGGACATGAGACCACGGTCTCGCAGGTCGTTGCCGACATCCTCAACATTCCCCCGGAAATGGTGAACGTGCGCGTCGGCTTCGACACCGAGCGCAATGTCCACACCGGGCACAGCGGCACCTACGCCAGCCAGTTCGCCGTATCGGGACTGTCAGCGGTGAACGGCGCGGTGCAGTTGCTGAAAGCCGAGATCAAGAAGCTCGCCGCATTTGCGCTACATGTGAACGAAGATGATTTGGAGTTTGGCATTGGCCAACAGGGGCCGGAGGTCCGGGTTCGCGGCGCGGAGAAGGCAATCCCGTACATCGGCCTGGCAAATCTGGCGAACGTGAACACCGCCGTCGTTCCTGAGGAACTGCGCTCGATCACGCTGAACTGCCGTTACACTTGGCGCGCGCCCTTCCAGGTACCCGACGTGCAGAGAAAGTACGGTAATCTCACGCTGACGTACTCGTCGCAACTGCACATTGCGGTCATCGAGATCGATAAGGAGACGTACATACCAAAGATTCTCGACTACGCCGCGGTTGACGACTGCGGCACGGTGATCAATCCCATGATCGTCGAGGGCCAGGTACACGGCGCAACTGCGCACGGCATCGGCGCGGCGCTGATGGAAAACTGCGCCTACGACGAAGACGGCAACATGCTGGCCTCGACCTTCAGCGATTACACGCCGATCACCGCCGTGAACATGCCCAACTTGAAATACGGAAACATCGAGACGCCGTCGCCGCACAGCTACAGCGGCGCCAAGGGCATGGGCGAAGGCGGAGGCGCACCCTTGCACGCGATCAGCGCCGCGTTGCAGGATGCACTATGGAAAGAGGGCATCATCATCGACGACTCGCATAACAATGCCAGCACACTGTTCGAGCTGATTCAGAAAAGGCGCCGCGGCGGGTTGCAGCCGAACGTGACAGTGGAGCGGGGCGGAAGTTGATTTCACCACAGAGACACAGAGGCACAGAGAAAGAGACTTTTTTTCACCATGGAGGGCTCGGAGATCACGGAGAAGGCAGACTTTGAATTTGTGGATCTTGTCGCAAGGTCAGTCTGGCGAAAAGCGAAATGCGAGGTAAAAGCTGACAGCTGAAGGCTGATAGCTGATAGCTACGAATGAAACGCATCTGCATTGTCGGAGCCGGGGTGATCGGTAGCCTCTACGCGGCTCACCTGGCGCGTGTTGCCGACGTGTGGGTGTTTGTTCGCCGTGAGGAACACGCCCGCAGCATTACCTGCGGCGGTATTCGCGTTACTGGACACAATGAGTTTCGCGCGCAACTGAAGGCGACAACCGATGCGCGGGAGCTACCTGACTTCGACTTCGGCATTGTGGCCACCAAGGCCAATCAGACGCGCGAGGCCTTCGCGCCGGTCGCACATCTCTTTCGACACGGTGCAGTGTTGTCGGCGCAGAACGGCCTGGGCAGCGAGGAGATCATCGCCGAGCTGATGCCGGCAGGCTACGTCATCCGCGGCACGACTTTCATGAGCGGTACGCGGTTTGCCGACGATCACGTGCATTACGAACTGAACACCTCCACGTGGATGGGGCCATTCGAGCCAACGACCACGCCGTTCGAGCTGGTGGAAGAATTTGCGGTGCTGATGAATGCATCGGGATTGAAGGCCGAGGCCCTGCGCGATGCCCGGCCGGCGCAGTGGTCGAAGCTGATCTTCAACGCTTCGGTGAACAGCGTCTCGGCGTTGACGGAGCTGCCGCACTCGCCGCACTTCGCGGCCGAGGCATACTTCAGCGACCTCGGACACCTGCTGCATCAGCTCATCGAAGAAGGCAAGACAGTTGCCGCGGCGGTTGGCATCAAATTGCACGAAGATCCCTGGACGATGAACTGCATCGGCGCGCGCACCAACCACCCGCCATCGATGCTCTACGATATTCGACATCGGCTGCCCACGGAGGTCGATTTTCTGGGCGGCGCTATCGCCCGCGAGGCGCAGCGTGTCGGCGTTGCGGCGCCGTTGCATATCGCGCTCTATCGGCTGATCAAGGCCAAAGAGGCGAGCTGGACGTGGAAGAAAGAAAACGTAAATGAAGATGTTGCGGTAGGTGGCACATAGAGAGAGATCTTGATGCCTTACCCGATCGACGATCTAAAACTCAATCGCGTTCGCGAGCTGATGAAGCGGGACAATCTCGACGCCCTGGTTGTGCGCGCGCCCGACAACGTCGTTTACCTCACCAACTACTGGTGCATGAAAGGCTACGACGTCGCAGTTTTTCCGCGCGAGGGCGAGCCGACGCTTATCGCTATCGAGCCGCAGGAGGATGACGCACGCCGCACCTCATGGACCCGGGATATCCGGCTATTCAAGAGCTACGACGATCGCGATCCGCGCCCGCCGACTTTTCGCTCGCTCGAAGTTGCCCTGCAAGTCCTGAGAGAGCGTGACCTGACCGGCCGTGTCGGCCTGGAACTGTCGCAGGGAACGCAGAGCGCCGATCGCATGGTGGGCGAGCCGACTACCTGGACGCAACCATGGTTCGATGCATTCAAGCCTGTCGTGCGAGAGGTTGTCGATGCGTCGAGCTTGTTGGCCGAGGCCCGCGCCATCAAAACCGATCAGGAGATCGAGCGCATGAAGCTGGCGAATGAGCTCGCCGCGCTGGCTATGGAACACACCTTCGAGCGTCTGCGTCCGGGAATGAAAGAGAGCGAGGTTGCGGCCATCTTCGAGGGGTTTGTGCATGCCACCGGCATCGGCTTCAAAGGCAAGGTTGAGATGGCGCGCGCTTTCACGCTGGTGTGGTCGGGCAAAGGCATCCGGACATTCACGGCGACCGGCAACCGTCCTGTGCAGGAGCACGAGCCTACGCTGTTCGAGATCTGGGTGTGCGTCGACGGATACTGGAACGACCTGACAAAAAATCTCTGTCCGGGCGAGTTGACACCTGAGTATCACAAGCTGTTGGATTTGTTGCTGGGCGTTTTCAACGAGGCGTCGGCGTTTGCCAAGGATGGCGCAAGCCTGCCAGAGTTGGATCGCCTGATCCGCGCGCGCATTGCCGAGGGTGGCTACCCCGGACAACCATCACATGCCGTGTGCCACGGTGTGGGAGCTCGCGCGCATGAGCCTCCCTACGCGCACCAGGCAGGCACGGGCACAATTCGCAAAGGCATGGTCTTAGCCATTGAGCCGGGAATTTACTGGCCGGGCGGCGGCGGCCTGCGCCTGGAAGACAACTTCTGGATCACCGCTAATGGTAACGAGAAACTCTGCTCGTTCCCTGACGATTTCCGCGTGCTGAATGCAGCTCGCACGGGAAAGGTTGCCCACTGATGGCGACCGCCGGCAACGCCGCGCTCAGCGACAGCACGAGGCAGGCAATCCTCAGTCGCATTCGTGAGGACGAGATTGTCTCCATGTGCTGCAATGTGGTCAACATTTCAAGTCCCACAGGCGGGGAGTTGGCGATGGCCGAATATATGCGCGCGGCGTTTCAACGCCTGGGTCTCTCAATCACCTGGCAGCCGGTGGAAGACGGTCGCGCCAACGTCATCGGCCGGCTTGAGGGCAACGGCAACGGCCAATGCCTGATGTTCAACGGGCATATGGATACCTCGAACAGCGGCGAGGAAGACTTCCTCACCGGCATCGGCTATAAGCCGCACGCCGTGGTCAAGGACGGCCTGATCTACGGCCTTGGCATTTACAACATGAAGGGCGCGCTGGCGTGCTACGTCCATGCGGTGAAAGCCCTGCTGGAAGCCGGAGTCAGGCTGCAAGGCGACGTTATCCTGGGTGCGGTCTGTGGCGAGATCGAGAAGACGCAGTGGCGCGAGTTCGAAGGCAAGGAATACCGCGGGTACGGCGCCGGCACTCATTACCTGGTCAACCACGGCATCCTGCCCGACATGTGCATCCTCGGCGAACCCACCGACATGCAACTTGTACTGGAGCATGCCGGGTCGATGTGGGTACGCTTCGGGCTGACCGGGAATTACGTACACTCGGCATTTGCGCCGGGCAAGGAAGACCAGAATGCTGTTCGCCGCATGTACCACGTTGTGGGAGATGTAATGCGGTGGATTCCCGGGTGGCAGGAGCAGGCGCGCTGGGCCGGGCGTCCGGGCTTCGTCAATATCGGATGCCTGCGAGCTGGCTATCCCTGGCGGGCCAGCCGCACGCCGGAGCGCGCCGATCTGTTTCTCGATGTGCGCGTGCCACCGACGATCAGCATGACTGATGCCCGCCGCGCGGTGAAGAAGCTTTATCTTGCGATGAAGGAACGGCATCCGGAGTACGGGCTTGAGTTCGAGACCTATGTCTCGGTTCCAGGTGCGACCATCGATGAAAACCATCTGATGGTGAAAGCTATCGCGCAAAACCATTTGCACGTGGTGGGTAAACCGCCGATGCGGGACACCGTGCTGTGGTGTTCGGATGCATCGGTGCTGTCGCGCTTCGGATGTCCGACCGTGAACTATGGCCCGTCGAGCGGGCCTCGCGATCACGAGGGCGAAAGGGTCGCGATCAGGACGCTGGTGGACATAACGAAGGTCTATGCGCTGACTGCGGCGGAAATTTGTGGGGCAGGGCACGGCTAGAGCGGGCCTTCAGGCCCGCATTAAGCGCTGCTTCAAGAATGTGGGGCTGGCCCCCGATCACCCGAAACGCAGTGCCGCCGGGCTGAAGCCCGGCTCAGGAGAAATAGACGGCTCGGACGCTGGCCTAAAGGCCAGTTCTGCCTGACGGCTGATTACCAATCAGAGAGAAACATGCCAACCCAACCTGAAATTCAACGTCGTTACGACAACATTCGCCGCGCGATGCGCGAGCAGAACGTCGACGCGCTCATCGTGTGTGGCAATCAATATGCCGGGTTCGAGGGCGCGGTCTTTTACGCCTCGGGCTTCGAGATTGTTCATCGCTATGTCTTTGTGCTGATTCCGCTGAAGGGCGAGCCCACGCTACTGTTTCCGCGGGAGGCGCGCTGGATCGGCGACAAAAAGAAGCCGTTCGTGAAAGAAAAAGTCTGGGCCGAGATTCCTGGCCGCTGGTTGCGCGAGCGGGCACAGGACGCGGGCTGGAAGCGCATCGGTGTCTACGGTCTCGACTACATCATGGCGGTGCGCGATTATCGCGAGCTGCAGCAGGGCCCGTTCGAACTCGTGCCCTTCGATTTTCATTTCGACATGGCGCGCGCCGTCAAGAGCGAGGAGGAACTGGTCGAAATCCGCGACTCCATGGACATCATTCACGAAGGCTTCTGGGCATTGCTCGAAGGCTTCGCGCCGGGCAAGACAGAGGCGGAAATCATGGCGCCCGCCGTCGAAGTATTCTTCGCACGCGGCGCGGGACCCCGCATGATGAATATCGTGCTGTCCGGCGAAGATGGTGAAGCCGAGGCGCACTTCAAGGTGCCGGGACATCGCCGTGTCGGCGCGCGTGACCTTATGCTCTATTCGTTGGAGATCGCGGGCGCGGGCGGCTACTGGGTTGAGTTTTCGCGCGCCCTCATCGATGGCGAGCCAAGCAAGCGCACTCTGCAAATGGCCGCCGCCTATCCCGAGGCGATGGAGGACGCGCGGAAACTGATGCGCGACGGCGTGCTCGCCAGCGAGGTCCATAAAGTCGTCGCCGACATATTTGCGCGACATGGATTCGCGCTCGGGCATCTCTCCGGCCACTCGATTGGGACTACGATGATCGAACATCCGGCAATCGGCGCGAGAAGTGAAATAGAGTTAAAGCAAAACATGATATTTTCCCTACATCCACAAGTTATAGATAAAGATGGCGACGTCTGCCTGTATACGCAAGACACTTTCCGCATCGGCAAGAGCGAGGGCGAGAATCTCAGCAAAATTCCGTGGAAGTTCTATTCCAATGCTGATGTGCAACACCTGGCGAGCAAAGCATGAAAAGAATTCTGGTCGTGGGATGTGGTGCGATAGGCAGCCTCTTCGCTGCCCATTTGGCAATGGGCGGCGAGGTCGAGGTGTATGCCTTCGACGTGTCGCAGCCGCACGTGGGTGCGATCAACCGAAACGGGCTGCAGCTCTCCGGTGCGGCGCAGGTGCACGTCCGGCTGGCCAAAGCGAGTACCGATCCGGCAACGCTTCCGGTCTGCGACTACGGGGTGGTGGCTACGAAAGCGATTCACACCGCGAGCGCGATCCGGGCGGCGGCGCGATGCTTCGACTCCCACAGCGTGGTATGCTCCGTGCAAAACGGCGTGGGCAATGAGGAACTTATCGCTGAACATGTGAAGTACGTGATTCGCGGAACGACGTTTCCTGCCGGTCACATTGTCGAACCGGGCCACGTCGGTTTCGACATCAAGGGCGACACCTGGATCGGCCCGTTCGAGCCGACGAACACGGCGATGGAGCGCGTCGAGGAGTTGGCGGGATACCTGACGCGCGGCGGCATGAACACGATTGCCTTGGCGGATGCGCGCGGCGCGCAGTGGACAAAGCTGATCTTCAACGCTGCGACGAATCCAGTCGGGGCGCTCACACGACTACACCATGGGGCGGCAACACGCTTTCCGCCAACGGGCGAATTATTCGAGGCACTCATCCAGGAGGGCGAGGCGGTTGCGAAGGCGATGGGAGTGGAGTTGCACGGCAATCCCAGAGATCTTGTCGCCAAAGGCGCGAATGCTTCTGGCAAGCATAAGGCCAGCATGTTGCAGGATGTGCTCGGCGAGCGCACGACCGAGGTCGACTTCATGAATGGAGCGATTGTGAAGTGGGGCGAAAGATACGGCGTGCCAACTCCGTTGAATAAGGCGATGTGGGCGCTCACCAAGGGGCTCGAGCATTCGCGGACGGAGGAAGGGCGCTGAGCGTGACGTCGCTCTTTGCCATGCGCTCTTCGCCATGCGCTCTTCGCTTTTCGCCGGAATTAGTGCAGCTTGTAATCGTAGTTGATTGGCGACTGAAATTTCCAGCATTGGTGTCGCCCCATAGGAGTCTCGGCACTGGTTCGGTTAAATGCAGGTTGGGACTAAGGCTGCTACCAATTGCTAACTGCCAACTGCCAAGTGCCAAGTGCCAAGTGCTAAGCGCCTCTGGCGAAAGGCGAACAGCGAAGAGCGAGCAGCGACAATTATCGAAAGGCAATTCCTGACTTATGTCCGTTCCGTTCCGAATTGGCGTACTGCAATTAAGCATGGAGCCGTTGCAGCAAACCGTGCGCATGGCGCAGGCTTGCGAGCGCGCGGGCTTCGACATCTTCTGGCTGGCGGAGGCCTACCCTTGGTGGCGAAAACACGGTTTCGAGGCGCGTTCCTCGACCGCCATGACCGTGGCGATCGCCACACAGACGCAGCGCATCACGATCGGCTGGGGAATCATTTCGCCCTACACTCGACACCCGGTGCAGATCGCCATGGAAGCCCGAGTAATGCAAGATGCTGCCGGCGATGGCCGCTTCCTGCTGGGGCTCGGCGCTTCCAAGATCTTCATGAAAGAGATCGGTGAGGGCGAGAAGGGAAGAGACGCAGGCCCGGCGGTCGTCATCCGCGAGAGCATCGAGATCATCGAAGCGATGCTTGCTGAGGAAGCTGTGGAATATCACGGCAAGGCATTCGACGCTTCGGCCCCTGCGCTCAAAGCCGATGCACACGTCTCGCGAGCGCGCGTGCCTATCTACGTTGGTGCCACGGGCCCGGTGTTACAGAGGCTAGCCGGATCGCATTCCGATGGACTGCTGACGGCCAGCATTACCACTCCGGACTTCGTGCGCTACGCTCGCGGCAACATGGAGGAAGGCGCCAGGAAGGCAGGCAAAGATCCATCGTCGCTCGATCTCGGCGCCGTGATTGTCGGCAGCATCAACAGAGATTCCAAGAAGGGCAGGGAAGGCGCGCGGGAAATGGCGGCGATGTATCTCGCCAACAAGGTGCAGAACATCCGCGGCTCGGCCGACGTGCTCCTGCAAAAGGCCGGGCTCGCCTTCGAGGAAATTGCTCCCATTGCCGACGCGATGGAGAAGGGCGGCCGCAAAGCCGCCGCGCAAGCGGTGACCGACGAGGTTTTGCACAAGGTCTGCGCGATTGCCGGAACGCCCGACGAATGCTGCCAGCGCATCGCGGAATATCGACAGGCAGGCTGCACCAACATCATGCTGGAGATCTGGGGCGACGATCGCGAGGAGCAGGCGAAGTTATTCGGCGACGCGGTGCTGCCGCAGTTCCGATAAATCCAGGAAGGACCGAACTGCTGGGGAAAAGCCTCGCCCGCAGCCGACACGGGCGAGGTCCAGATGTCACTGCAGTAATCCGTACATGTCCACTTGACCCTGTGCGCCAACAAAGACATGCCCGTCAGCCACCGTGGGAACAGCAAACTTCACCGCCGGTCCCGCCTGGTCGCGCCCGGAATTCTGCTGGGAGTTGTAAAGTTCAGAGTTCAGGTTGTTAGCATTGTAGGCCCGCAGAACGGCGTTCCCACCATTGTTGTAATTGTCGGTCTCGATTATCCACACGATTCCATTGGCGGTGCCGTTGGAGGAGACTGCCGGCGTCGGCCCCGGAAAGTCGAATTGCTCCGGCGACTGAGAAGTGGGACCGGTGGAAAGAAGCTCTGTCTGCGGATTGAAAGCGAACGCCTTGAGGTAGTCGTATATGCCACCGAAATAGGCGTTGTTGTTCCAGAAGGCAGGGCCGCCAAACTCTCCGCCAATGATGAATGGCAGAGTCTGCACGATCTGATCGTCGTTTCCAGAATGCCAGTGGCCCATGTTGTCGCGATTGATTAGATCGATGGTACCTTCCTTGCCAACCTGCACCAGCAAATGAGGGTACTGCGAGCCAATCTGGTCGGGCAGTAGAACAACGCCGCCGGAGCTGACATCGCTGTCCATGTCATCCAGTGTTTGCTGGTCCCAAGGCGTGAAATAATCGGCGGCCGCGATACCGGACCCGGACCAAGTCAGCCGGAGAACGCTGTCGCCGTAATCGTTACCTCCGGAGCTGACATCAAACTCGCCATTGCCCGTCGCCGTATAGATTAAACCGGCCACATCGGCCGCCGGCCCGGAACCGCTGCCCCAAAAGCCGCCCTCATAGCCATTCGGCGTATCGATAAAGACTCCGCTGGGAGCCAGGCTCGTTTTGTTGAAGGACATGAGCCAACCGTGGTAGCTGCCGATATCACAGTGCGACGACCAAGACACAAACACCTGCCCGTCCGCGAGGAGTAGACTCGGACGCTGGTTCGCCAGGAACGCACTGAAAGTGATAAACCCGCCGAGAGAACCGCTGCCGTTTCCTCGTGCCACCGCATTCATATTGCGGTAAGGGACCTTGTCGAGTCCGGTCGTTATGTCCAGCGCATGCAGCTTGTGACGGAAGCTTGTGACTTGAGTTTGCGGGCTATACTCCTTCGTTTCCGCTGACACGTAGAGGGTGTTGGTCGTGGTATCGATCACGGGTGTCCCTGTGATACCGATCTCGGGAACCAGGTCGCCGCAATTTACATCGGTGCTGGAGACCGTGGTAATCACCAGCAGCGGTCCCGAACTCGACAAAAAATTGGTATGCCAGAGCTGTTGTCCGCTATTTACGTCAAAGGCATAGACCTGATCGTGCTCGGTTGCCACGAACACCACATTGTGAGAAGTACCGCCGATGGTCAGGTTGGGCAAGTATAAGGGCTGCGCGTATACGTAGCCTTCTACGGTAAACACCGCTTTTCGCCCAAATTGCGAGACGCTAACATTCGTCGGGGTGAGAATGGTTTCATTCGTGTTGGTGCCGGAGCGGTTGTTGTCATACTGATATGTGGGAACAGCTACTTGCGCTGTCAGCAGGCAGCTATACAACGCCACGAAGCAGGGAACGGAGAAGCCATAGATCTTTTTCATCGAAACGTAATCGTCCTTTTCAGTCTGAGTTTTCACTACGGACCGAAGCGGCGCCCTAGATTGTTTGGAATAAAGATTTACAAAATTATCCTATGAAACCGCGGCACGCGCAATGGAATTCTTGCGTGGTGTAACTTGAGAGCAGTTTTCGGACATGACGTCGTCATCGACAACAGTCCGTCCGCGAGGAATTGCCAGGAAAACGATCCCGGGTTGTGCGAGCGCTTAAGCGGAGGTTCCTCCTCTAGAGGCGGCGACGACGACGACGCATTGTCCGAAACTATTGTGTTCCCCATTCGTATAACTTGACGAGGAGGCATATGCCCGAACCAGACCTTCCGCCCACTCCATCTCACGACCGTCAACTCCGGATCGTCTTCATCGGACCGCAGGGCATTCGCGCGGGCTGGCGCCTGCTGATCTTTCTCGCGTTGGTGGCCGTCCTATCCGGCGCCGCCTTTCTTCTGCAGAAAACGATCACGCATAGTTTCGGCACGGATTTTTCAGCGACGAACGTAATCATAGGTGAGACTTTCAGCTTTGGCATCGTGCTGCTCGCTACCGCCATTATGAGCAGGTTTGAGCACCGGCGTCTTGCCGACTACGGCCTTCCCCCGCGAAAGGCACTGGGCAAGCAGTTCTGGATCGGAGCGCTGTGGGGTTTTGCGATGCTCACGCTCCTTGTTGGGATGATGGCAACCACCCACGCGTATTCGGCCGGAGGGCTTGCGCTCTCGCCGTTGGGCGTGGTGAAGTTCGGGTTTCTGTGGGCGGTGGGCTTCCTGATGGTCGGATTGTTTGAGGAGTTTGCCTTCCGCGGCTATATGCAGTTCACCATGACCACGGGACTCGGCTTCTGGCCGGCGGCGGCGATCACCTGCACCGTATTCGCAGGACTTCATCTGGGCAACCCTGGGGAAAACTGGATCGGAGCAGTCGAAATCGTGTTGATTGCAGTGTTCCTCTGCCTCGCGCTGCGCCGCACCGGCAATCTCTGGTTCGCCATTGGCTGGCACATGGCGTTCGATTGGGGCGAGAGCTTCTTCTACTCAACGCCGAACAGCGGCATTCACGCCACCGGTCACATGTTGAACGCGTCTCTGATGGGGTCGAAGTGGTTGAGCGGCGGCACGGTTGGACCCGAGGCGAGCGTCTTCGATCTGGTAGTAACAATTGTCGGCATTCTGCTGCTGGCCAAGATTTATCCCGAAGCGAAATATCCGGTCTTGGCGTTGTCAGATGTACCTCTAAATGGATTGCTCGCAACTCCCGCGGAGACAGTGGTGCCAGACAGCGCGAATTGAAGACGTCCCACAGTTAATGCTCGTGCTTGGAATGCGAGTGAATATGCGGGTGCGAGTGAACCACCCCGCCGTGCGAATGCCGATGGGCGTGAACCAGGTTCGCTCGCAGCAACAACTCGTGATTCGACAGGATCTCCGACGGCGTGCCGCTGGCGGCAACTTGTCCGTCTTCCAGGACGACGACGCGATCGGCGATATCTTCCACAATCTCTAACTGATGGGTCGCGGTAATCACCGTTTTCGACGACCCTTTCCACTCCTGGATCAGATCGATGACATGGCTCTGGCTTTGTGGATCGAGTGTCGCTGTCGGCTCGTCGAGGAGCAGCACCTCAGGGTCGATAACAATGACCGAAGCCAGGGCCACTCGCTTCTTCTCGCCGCCGGAGAGACGATACGGCGGACGCTCGCGAAGATGAGCGATTCCCATCAGCTCCAAAGTTTCCGTCACCTTGGCCAGGACTTTTTCCTTCGGCCATTGCAATTGCAAGGGCGCGAACGCGACTTCATCGAAGACGGTGGGATTGAAGAGCTGCACGTCCGGATTCTGAAAGACCAGCGCAACTTGCCTGCGAAAGGGAAACGCGAACTGATCGTCCGCGAGGTGTTCCGCAGTCAACGGCTGTCCGGCGAAGCTGACGTCGCCTTGCGATGCGAAGATCAAACCATCCAGAAGCCGCAGCAGCGTGGACTTGCCCGAGCCGTTTGCGCCGACCAACGCGACGCGCTCGCCTTGAGCTATCGCGAGCGAAAGTCCGCGGAGAGCGGGGACACCGTCGTAGTCAAAGCACACATCGCGCAGCTCGAAGAGAGGCGGCATGGACTCTATCTTTCCCTCCGGGGCTAAAGCCCGGGGCTATACAGCACCGGACGGCACGGCTGAAGCCGTGCCCCTTCAAAACCATAGGTTCTATCTTCCCATCCAGACGGCGACTGCCGCGGCCAACAGGAAAAGCAGTAGTCCCGAGTAGTCCCACATTGTCAGATGGAAGTCAGAGAGGACGTGGACATCGCCGCGAAACCCTCGTGACTGCATGGCCAGGTAGACTTCGTTGCTCAGGCTGACGCTCTTGCTCAACAACACGCCCGCCGTGCGCGCCGCCATGTATCGCTGCTCTGCCGGTTTCAGAGTGCCGACGGTCCTGCTCCGCCGCGATTCAAACATCTGGCTCGCCGTCTCCACCAGCAGGAAAACATAGCGATGGGTCATCGCCAGCATGGTGATGGCTTCCCTCGGCAACCGGAGCGCGCGTAGCGCCTTCAGCACATGCGTCCACTGCGTGCATAGGACCAGCAAGGTGGTGAAGGTGACAGCCGTCTCCACTCGCAGGATGAGGAGCGCAGCGGTGCGCAGGCCTTGTTCCGTGATCGTAAGCGGCCCGAGTACGGCGACGGGATGGCCAGGAGTCACGAAGATCGCAGGAAAAGCAATCACTCCGGTAAAGGCAAGCACCGCCAGCCAGACGCGTGTGGCGAGCGTGACGATCCGCACTTTGGAAAAAACTGCGATCGCGAGGGCGAGCGCGAACAAAACGGCAACGACAGTCATCTTGCGAGACAGCGTGACCGCCAGGACGAGCATGAACAGCCCCAGGAGTCGCACTCGCGGATCGAGCGATTGCAACAGCCCAGGCTGGCGAGCGGTGTGCTCGGCGAGCATGGCGCGCGTCAGCGCACGCGCGAATTGGAGGGTCGTGGCTTCGAGGACCCCGCGCTTCATGCCGAATATTCCCTCTGTCGATGCCGGTGCAGCAACAGGCGCAGGACCAGCGAAGCTGCCAGCAAAACGCCGACGCCGAACATCGCCGACAGCAGATAACCGAAGCCCCGGCTCCTGACGAACGAAGGCGCATAGGCAGGGAAGGGAGCGGTCCAAAGATTCGACAGCCGTTGCAAACCGCTGGGGACGGACTGCGCCGAGTTGACGGCCTGCGCCGGCGCTGGCACTCTTGCCATCTTCGCGGGCGACCATTCGCCCCATGCGGTACCGCCTGCCAGGATTCCCAGCGGCGTCACAAGCATGAGCGCGGTAACGGCGATCCACAGCGTTTGAAGCGAACGTTCAGGCGGGCGATCAGCCGTAGCTGCGTCGGCCGTATCGCCTGGAATTCCGGACGTACTACGCAGCAGCACCGGGTCGGCGACCTGCAAATAGGCCACGAGCCCAGCTGATATGGCGGCCTCAGCCAATCCGGCGAAGGTTAGGTGGCCGATCATCATTGCAGGAATAGCGACGCTCAAGCGATATGGTGCGTATAGCGGCGTTCCATTGGCGTCATGGAACAGCACTGGCTGAATACCGAACTCCACCGCTGCCAAGAGGGCCGCGGTGTTGACCGCCAGGTAGCCGGCTATGGCAGCTGCAACGACTCGCCGTCGCGACGAAAGCGCGGCGCCGGCGGCGATCAGTCTATAACTCGCGTACGCTACCAACGAGCCAACGATGGCCATGTTGAAGCAGTTGGCGCCGAGCGTGCTGATCCCGCCGTCCCCGAAAAAGAGCGCCTGTATCGCAATAGCAATCGACAGTGCGAGGATGGCCCCGGACGGGCCAAGCACGATGGCCGCAATCGTCACTCCCAAAGCGTGACCAGTCGTGCCGCCCGGCAGCGGCAAGTTAAACATCATCACCACAAACGAAAATGCTGCGAAGACGGAGATGAGCGGGATCACACGGCTGAGCAGCATGCGCTTCAACCGCTTCAGCGCAGAGTACCATCCAGTGGCCGCTCCGGTGTAGAGCACCGCGCAGGTCGATGGACTCAGGTAACCGTCAGGAATGTGCATGACAAGAAGCGCCCGCGTGGGACGATTCTCATCCTACCTCAAGGCGGATTGCTTTTGACCACCCTTTGTTTCAATGTGTCGAAGAGATTGCCCACCCAACTCTTGATTTCGCTTCCACATTGTGCGGCACGCAAGACGTGCTCCTGCCTCTGCCGAGAGCGTGTGCTCAAAAAGCTGAGTTCTTCCTCCCGCCATTCATAGAAGCTCGGATTTCTGAGGTCGCTGAGGAGAAGGCGCGAATCGTAATGCGGAAACACTCCAGCACCAGGAGTCCCTGATCGAAAACTAAGCGTCTCTGTTCCGATATAGACGCAATTGTTTCTTACGTCCGGCTGCTGTACGTGCGGGTGATGTGTCGCCCATGCGATCTCGTGGGGCATCGACCCATCCTCCGCGGGGACACTGTGCCTGGTCTTCACCTGCAGCCATCCCCAAATGACGTGCAGCTCCCTACATGGGATGTCTTGTATAGCAATTGATCCCTTGCACAACTCTGGAAAAGCGCATGGGAGACATGGTTTGAAATATCCGTAGAAGAGGAACAAGTCGTTTTCTCCGACGCCGTGGTTCCGAAGATGGCCCTGCGCCCCCCCGTCCTGACCGAAAAGGAGCGTGGGCACCTCACGGTTGCAGGGTCGGAGCTCCGGCCTAAGGTCTGGATCCAGATGAACGATTGTTTCTCCCGTTATGGGATACCGTCTGCGTGCAGTCTGCCGCGCCAAGTACTCTCCGAACGTCGCCCCATCGGCTTGCAGATCGCGGTAGTGGGTCGTTACGGAAGTCGGCCTGCCAAGGACCGGGACGCCGTTCGGATACTGAGGAATGGGGAGGCTCAACATACTGCCGTCGGGCAGGATGGGGCTAGGCAGTTTACCCGTTCCCTTATCAAATCCCTTGCGGCTGAGGATAATTCGTTCCGGAAACATTGCCTGCCCTTTCCCGTTCATTGCCAGAGGCCCGGCCCGTATTGACGGCAGTTTAAAGCCAAGTTGGCCTTGAAGGGCATGGCTTCAGAGCCGTGCCGAAACGGCGGCCAAGGAACTGGCCTCTAGGCCCTGAGGGCTTACCCCCTCAGCGGCTGAAGCCGATTTCGCTCTAGCTTTAATCGGCGCACCTAAAGGTGCGCCCCTTCAAAGCGCGGGAATGACCGACCAAATCTTTATCGCTTATCCATCGGCACGTAGTGATTGGGATAGGCGGGGCCGTGATAGTCGGCACGCGGCCGGATCAGACGGTTATCGTTGAGCTGCTCGATCACATGCGCGGTCCAACCTGACACGCGCGACACCGCAAACACCGGCGTGAACAGATCAATGTCGATGCCCAGCGTGTGATAGGTGGAGGCGGAATAAAAATCGACATTGGCGTTGAGCTTCCGATCGGCCACGATGAACTCTTCGATCTTGCGCGAGATCTCGAACCACTTGGCATCGCCGCTGGATTGCCCAAGCTCCTGCGACATCTTGCGCAAATGCGTAGCGCGCGGATCTTCGGTGTGATAGACGCGATGCCCGAAGCCCGGAACCTTCTTCTTCTGCGCCAGCATGGCTTTGATGTAGTCGACGGGATCAGCGCCGGACATATCGATGGCCTTCAGGATTTGAAACACGGCTTCGTTGGCGCCGCCGTGCAGCGGCCCTTTGAGTGCGCCAATTGCCGCGGTGACGGCGGAGTGCATGTCGCTGAGCGTTGCCGCAACCACGCGCGCCGCAAACGTCGAGGCGTTCAGCTCGTGGTCCGCGTGAAGGATCAGCGCGACGTCAAGAGCGTGTTCCGCCGTGTCGCTGGGAATCTCGCCGTTCAACATGTACAGGAAATTGCCGGCATGAGACAGCGAGCGGTCCGGCTCGACGAGCGCCTTGCCCTTGCGGATGCGATCATAGGCGGCGACAACATAAGCCAGCTGCGCAGTAATGCGAATCGCCTTGCGCACGTTGGCTTCGTGGTCGTTCACCTTCTCTTCCGGATCGTAGAACGACAGCGCCGAGACGATGGTTCGCAACACATCCATGGGCAGCGCGTGCTTGGGTGCTTGCCGCAACAGGCTGATGATCGACGCATCCAGCTTGCGTTCACGAGCCAGATTGAGTTTCAGCTCATTCAGCTCGGAGCGGCTGGGCAGGTGCCCGAACCACAGCAGATAGCAAACCTCCTCGAATGTGGAATGGTCAGCCAGTTCGTGGATGTCGATGCCGCGATAGGCGAGCACACCCAGGTCGCCATCGATGTAACAGATGCCGGAGTTAGCAGCGGTAATACCTTCCAGTCCCTTAGGGCCTTGCACCGTCGTCGACATGAATACCTCTTGCGGTCCCCGACCGCCGTAATTATGGTCGCGCTCCAGGCGCGACCGTCACTTTGAACTGTAACTTACTTTTATACTCCGCGGCTTTCGCATCGTCTATCGTAGCGGCAGCGGCTCGCCCGCAAGTGGCGCGTGCTGAACTACGTCCCGTTTTTCCGTCCCGCCCAAACATGCATCCATAGGACAGCTCCTAGCATTCGTCACTCGCCTGCTCACCGCCGCGCCTGTGCTACAGTCCAAGCTCTCCGAAGAATCCGTGGGGCGAGCCACGATTTTCTGCGGGCGAGATTCGCCGCCGGAACTTATTCCATAAAAGAAGAGGTACTTCGATGAGCAAGCTTCGCTTCCTGCTGTTGCTTCCATGTGTGTTGTGGTTGGCCGCGATCGGCAGCGCGCAGTCGACGCAGTTAGACCTTCCGCGGCAGAGCCAGCGCGCCCAGGTGACGCAGCGCATCGGCATCACCGACATCACCATCACCTACCATCGCCCGCTGGTGAATGGACGCAAAGTTTGGGGCGGACTTGTGCCTTACGGGCAGGTTTGGCGCGCCGGCGCCAATGAGAACACGATCATTACATTTCCTAATGCCGTCATGATCGAAGGCAAGCCGCTGCCGGCCGGGACCTATGGTCTGCACATGATCCCCACCGAAGATCAGTGGACGGTGATCTTCTCCAAGATGCATACGGCCTGGGGCAGCTTCAGCTACGACCAAGCGGAGGATGCGCTGCGTGTCAACGTCAAGCCGCAGACGGCCGACTTCCACAACGCCCTGGCCTATGACTTCGACCAGCTCCAGCCCGATTCTGCCGTGGTGGTGATGAGCTGGGACAAAGTCGCCGTGCCCTTCAAGGTTTCCGTCAACGTGAACGAAGTGGTCGAGGCCAGCCTACACAATCAAATGCGCGGGCTGACTCAATACACCTGGGACGGCTGGGACGATGCTGCAACCTACATGGTCGATAACAAGATGGACCTCAATGAGGCGCTGAAGTATGAAGACAATTCCATCGGAAACGAGGAGCGCTTCGAGAACCTGATGACCAAGTCGCGCATTCTGGATGCGCTGGGCAAGACCAGCGAAGCCACCGCGGCGCGCGACAAGGCCCTGGCGATCGGTAACGCTCAGCAACTCTATGGATACGGTCGGCAGCTCCAGCGCGAGGGCAGGCAGAAGGAAGCCTTTGCCGTGTTCAAGTCGGCGGCGGATAAGTATCCCGATAATTGGCTTTCGCACGCCGGTCTGGCGCGTATCGCCTGCGGCGCTGGGAACTACCCAGATGCCACCAAGCAGATGCAGTTGGCGCTGGCTTCGGCTCCCGATAATGCGAAGTCGGGAGTTGAGAGCCTGGTGAAACGCCTGCAAGCGCAGCAGGACATCAACAAGTAGATCCTCGCAGTCGCGTGTGTGCCCTGTTCTGTCATCCGGAGTGGAGTCAAGAGCCTGCCCTGAGCTTGCCGAAGGGGACTTGCTTTTCTCCACTCCCAGGCTAGCGGGGCATTGTGCTTCGCATTCTCGTACGCTCGCCGCCAATAGCCGGTCTGGCTGTATCATAGCCATCGTTCTGCAAATCAGTATCGGATATCGTACCCGTTTGAACGAAGAGGCTATGACTCCAGGAAAATTGTTTTGCTTCATTGCCATGCTCGCCACGGCATTTTATGGACTGCCCGCATCAGCCCAGGCTCCCACCGCGCAAAATCTGACCGGCGACTGGCGCGGGGCTTTGGGCGCCGGAGCAACGTCTTTGCCGCTGGTGCTTCATCTCACCACCGCGCCCGATGGGAAGCTGAGCGCCACGCTGGACAGCCCCGCACAAGGCGGCTACGGAATCCCGGGAAACAATGTGCAGATCAGCGGATCGAACGTCAGCTTTGAAGTGCCGTCGGTCCACGGCTCCTACACCGGAACCGTGAGCGCCGACGGCAAAGCAATTTCGGGCATATGGACACAGGGCAAGTCGCTGCCGCTGGTGTTGAAGCAGACCGCGACCGCGGCTGAGCTGGCGCAGGTCAAGCCGTCTCCCATCGACGGTGACTGGATGGGTGTGCTGAGCACAGGCGACGCGTCCCTCAGGCTGGTATTTCACTTCCACGCCGCGCCCGGGAACAAGATCGACGGCACCTTCGATTCCCTTGATCAGGGAGCGATGGGACTTCCGTTCAGCGTTGTAAAACTCGAGGGACGGAACCTGTCGCTCGGCGTTCCCAACGTTGGTGGAATCTATAAAGCAACGCTGAGCGCCGACGGCGACAAGCTCTCCGGAACGTGGATCCAGCGCAGGGTATTCCCTCTCGATCTGGCGCGCCAGGCCACGCCGGCGGCTGCCGCTGGACCTCAACCTGCCGGACCTCCGGTAGCTGTGAAGGACCTGAAGCCGGTGCTGGACAAGGAGTTTGCTCCGGTCATCGCCGCGTGGCCTGACGTGGGCGTTGTCGTCGGCGTGCTCGATCATGGCGAGCGTAAGATCTTTGCTTACGGGACCGCGCGTGCCGATTCCATCTTCGAGATCGGATCGGTGAGCAAGACCTTTACCGGCCTGGCACTGGCGCAGATGGTACAGCAGCACACCGTTGCTCTCGACCAACCTGTGCGCGAGTTGTTGCCTGCCGGAACCGTGTCCAAGCCGGCGACCGGGCCGGAGATCACATTGCTCGATCTGGCTACGCAACACTCCGGGCTCCCGCGCCTGCCCGATAACATGCACCCGGAAAACCAGGCTGATCCTTACGCGAATTACACGGCCAAAGATTTGTACGATTTTCTCGCGAAGCAAGGCGTCGGACATCCCGAGCTGACGGGCTTCCTTTACAGCAATCTGGGATTTGGATTGTTGGGACAGGCGCTGGCTATTAAAGCCGACGAGTCCTACGAGGCGCTCATCCGCCGGCAAGTCACAGGGCCGCTGGGGATGAAGGATACAACGACTGCGTTGTCGCCCTCGCAACAGGCGCGACTCATCCAAGGCTACACTGGCGCGCACGACAAAGCGCACGTTTGGACCTTCGACGCTCTGGCCGGTGCCGGCGCTCTGCATTCGACGGTCGACGACCTGCTGACTTACACCGAAGCATATCTGCATCCCGAGAAGCTGCCGCCAGCCTCTGCCGGACCGGCGTCGACGTTGGCATCGGCATTGCGCCTGGCCCAGCATCCGCAGGCCGACGGACCCGGAAGCATGAAGATCGCGCTGGCCTGGCTCTTCCGTCCGGAGACCGATATCTACTGGCATGACGGCGGCACGGCGGGATACTCGGCTCTGGTGACCTTTGAGCCGAAGCGGGACCGCGCGATTGTCGTGCTCTACGACTGTCTGGACGTTACGCCCGGCAAGCCCGTACCCGCCGACGGGGTCGCCGCCAACGTGACAGCGTTGTTGGATGGCAAGCCGGTCCCGCCGATTGGGAATTAGTGGATCGTGGGTCGTGGGTCGTGGATCGTGGGCCGTGACTCGTGGGTCGTGAATCGTTTCCAGGTGCGCGGGGACGACGGAGGTGCCGCCGGCTATTACGGTTCGCCGTCGAGCTGCCGCAGCTTACCTTCCGCACTGGCCTTGATCGCATCTTTGCGCTGCTGATCGTCGGTAGTGTCAGACGGCAGCATTGCCAGAGCCTTTCTGGAGTTCTGCCGTGCGAGATCACCCTCTCCATCGACTAAATACACATCGCCCAGGCTGTCATAAACGTTGGGGGAGTTGGGATAGGCCACAGCATTCAGCTTCAAAATCTCGATAGCGCCTTTAACATCCCCTGCCTGCATGTGCTCGTATCCCATTAAGTTGACCAACGGCTCGTCGAACAGAGTGGCCTTGGGATCGTGCTGACGAGCTTGCTCCAGCTGGGCTTCGATCTTGGCCGGGCCGCCCGACTGGTCGATCGTATCCAGCACATATACCTCCGGCGGCAGCGCGACAGCCACGTTCGTGGCCGGAGCCTTGCCCGGCGTTTTGATCAGGGTCGTTACAAACCAATCGGTAATGGCTTTCATGAGTTCCGGATGCGCGTGGAAAATGTCGGAGCCATGTCCGCCGTTGGGATAGTGCAGCAGCTTCTTGCCGGGATCGGCGGTAAGGCTGTAGAGCCACTGGATGGCAAACGCCGCCGGAGGATAGGGGTCGTCGACGGCATAGGCAAAGAAGACCGGAGCTGTCTGGTCGCGCCTCAAGTACTGACGTCCGTCGTAATTCGCACTACCCGACAGCAGCACCAGGGAGCGCAGCTCCGGATGCCGAATTGCGGCCTGAAGCGAATTATTGACTCCGCAGCTGGCGCCCCCGACGCCGATGGCATCACGCGCAACGCCCGGCTGCGACACCAGGTATTCATAGGCGAGGTCGATGTCGCCCGGCCACTGCGCCACCAAATCCGCCGTTTGCTGGGGCGTAGCTTTTTCATGAGGAACGCCGGCGCTTTCGCCGAAGCCACGATAATCGAGCGTGAGGACGTTGATACCGGCTGCGTTGAGCTGCTGCGCCAGTCCGTTCCAAACTTTTCGGTCGCGATTGCACTGATGCAGCAACAGAACGCCGGGACCAGGCTTGCCCGCGGCAAAGTAGGTCGCCTTCAGCTTGGCGCCGTCCTTGGCAGTGAGATCGACGACGCGCTCGGCTGCCGGCGCGATCGATATGGTAATGAGAGTGAAAAGTAGTGATGGAATCGAGTAGCGGGCGAAGGCGTTACGCATGGCACTCCTCGTAAACCGCAATATTCTACAGAGCCGGACGGAAGTAAACCTGGGACGTCAAATTCTGCTGCGTGGCGCTGGGGGATTGTGACAGACTGCTGTCTCCCCGATCAAATTGGCCATGAAAGATCCGCGGCAACGGTCCCCGGCTGTTCGGCTTCGCGCAGCGGCATCTGGCGTAGCGTGGCCGGATGTTCCTGCACGCGCTCCCAGACCTTGTGCTTCCTTTTTTGGTAACTCGGGGTTGGAGTAGAACGCGAGCAGATCGCGGCGAATGGATAACGATCAACCATTCGGCCTCAAGACTCTTCTTGATGCTGCTGCCTAAATGATGGCGAACATCGGCAAAGAACGCGTCACTGATGTTCAGATTGACAGCGCAACGTCTGATCTCACACTCAGCTTTGGTAGTGACTTGAGACTTCAAATCGTGAATAATTCCTCCGGTGGTGAGGCATGGAGCTTTTCCAGCGGCGGTCTGCAAGTAATCGGAAGAAACGGGATACGGTTGTTTTCTCGTCTCACGAAGAGTAACTGTTGCGAAATCGCCATATCGCAAGCAATCGCAGTGAGGGGTTTTCCCAAAATGGGAATTGCGTTGCAGTTTTTTGTTTTTTTCGTTGCTTCTGGTTTCATGGAAATTGATACTGATGGGTTAGGGTAGGATCCGCCTTCACCCCGGCGCTCCTGCCCTATTTCTGTCTGGGGGAACGTTGTTAGTCGCAGTCAACCAGTTGTCGATAACCAGCTGTCAGCTATTAGCTGTCGGCTATCAGCTAGAAAACCAAAGTTCTCGGATACTCGTCCTCGCATTTTCCCGCCCTAAGTCCTTGCCGCTCAAATTTTTACGTGTAAGTGCTACGGGCTCAAATTTTTGCGAGGAGTTTTGAGTGGAATCAGCTGGTTACGGGCGGAAAAGGGGAGGGGGTAGTGCGGGGAATCGTGGATGGTGGATCGTGAACGCCGCAGACGGCGGACACTGGCCCGACAGATCCTTCCTCGAGCGGGAACAGCAGGTCCCCTCCGCTCGGGCTGAAGCCCTCGGTCGGGATGACAGGTCATTCGCGAGTTGTCGGTTATTGTCGGTTATCAGTTGTCGGTTGTCGGAAAGGATCGATGCTAGTTCCGCATTTGCTAAATACTAATTGCTAATTGCTAACTAAGGACACAACAATGAACCAACCTAAATCGAAGAGCCAATCCAAATCGAAGCAAAGGAAAAAACAAGAGGGTGCGGAAATCATTCGGCAGGAAGACCGCGCTATTCAGGTAAAGGGCAAGATGGTGGGGGCGCAGACGAAGGAGGCGAAGATTGCGCGGCAGTGCGAACACGTCATGACGAATGGTGAATTCTGCCGCGCCGTGGCTTTGCGCGGACGCAAGTATTGCTTCTTTCATCTGATTCACATTGGACGGCGGCTGCGCGCCGAGCGCGTGCACGAGTTGGCGCTGGCGATCCAGTGCGACTCGAGTGCGATGGCGATGGAGTTGCCCTTGCTGGAGGACGCCAACTCGATACAGCTGGCGCTGTCGCATGTGATCGACGATGTAATGCACAGCCGGCTGGACAACAAGCGCGCCGGACTGGTCCTGTATGCGCTGCAGACGGCCAGCGCGAACCTGGCCAACGGCGTGGATCTGGGTCAAAGGGATGGGGCGACGGTGGCCGGCAGCTATGACGACTTGGAAGAAGATTATCAGTTGGGCGACACCGCCCCGGAGTTGAAGGTTGAGGAGGAACATGTTGCTGAAGGTGTGGCAGAAGACCCACACAAGCCAAAAGAGGGCTTGTATGGGGCGCCCAGCGCAGAAGACCCACACATTCCAAAAGACGGAATGTGTGGGGCACCCGTCAGAACGGAGCGAGACGTGCCGAGTCAACGGCTGGAGATTGTTCCTGCAGCGCATCTGCAGGGAAGAAAGCCGCCGGTGTTTGCGTTCGTGCGGAGGGAGAGCAGTGGCTAGTGGCCAGTGGTCAGTGACCAGAGGCTAAATGCCAAGTGCTGATTGCCAAGTCGTGAGGCGGGTCTGGTCGCAAGCTGCGACTGACTGCGGCGTCGAAGCGGTGCTCGGCCCGATTTCCCGCGCTATACTGATCTCATCGGGGATGGTGTGAGCTCTCAGCAAAAAACGTTTTACATCGAAACCTTCGGGTGCCAGATGAATTTCCACGACTCCGAAAAAGTTGTGGGAACGCTCATCTCCGAAGGCTACCAGCAAGTGCAGCGCGAGGAAGATGCCGACCTCATCTTCTACAACACCTGCTCGATTCGGGATAAAGCCGAGCAAAAGGTCTTCCACCGCCTCAACGACTTCAAGAAATTGCACAAGGAAGGGAAGCGCTTTGGCGTTTTGGGCTGTGTAGCCCAGCAGGAGGGCGAGAAGATTTTCGAGCGCGCGCCCTATGTCTCGCTGGTGGCCGGATCGGCATCGTATCGCAACCTGCCGGAGATGCTGATACAGATTGAGTCGGGCGCAGCGCGCGTCACCGGCCTCGACGACCGCGAGACCGACCAGGCCTTCGAGACGGAATTCACCGCGCGCACCAATCCGCATCGCGGCTACATCACCATCATCGAGGGCTGCGACAAGTTTTGCGCCTACTGCGTTGTGCCGTACACCCGCGGCAAGGAGCGTAGCCGCACCTCGCAATCGGTGCTGGACGAAGCGCGGCGCATGGCTGATGCCGGCTATACCGACATTCAATTGCTTGGGCAAAACGTCAACTCCTACCGCGACCCCTCAGGGAAGATGACGTTCGCCGAGTTGCTGACGGCCATCGGCGAGCTGGCTGGAATTCGCCGGGTGCGCTTCACGACCTCTCATCCGCGCGACTTTACGAAGGACATTGTTGACGCGATTGATGCGGTCCCTACGCTCTGCGATCACGTACACCTGCCGGTGCAGAGCGGATCGTCGCGTCTGCTCAGTTCGATGTTTCGCGAATACACACGCGAGCAATATCTGGAACGCATCTCCTGGATAAAGTCAGCACGTAATAAAGAGATCAGTATCACCACCGACGTGATTGTCGGTTTCCCGGGCGAAACCGAAGCTGAGTTCGGCGAGACGCTCAGCCTGCTCGATGAGGTCGGCTACGACGGCGTCTTCTCCTTCAAGTATTCGCCGCGTCCCAACACGCCGTCCCTGCAATACATCGACTCGATCTCTGACGCTGAAAAATCACGCCGTCTCCAAATCCTGCAAGAGCGGCAGCGCGAGATCCAACGAGCGAGTTATGGCAGGCATTTAGGTCAGATTCTTGAAGTAATGGTAGAAGGCAAAAATGCTGCTCGCAGGCAGGTGATTGGCCGCACCTCGCAGAACAAGACGCTGAACTTCGTCATCAACGACGGGCCGGAGCCGAACATCGGGCAGTACGTCGATGTCGAAGTCACACAGATATTTCCGAACAGCCTTCTGGGCAAGATGGTAGGCTGAACATCCATAAACAGCTTGCGCCGCGTACTCGATAGGGAGTATCAAAGGGACAGGACGCTGGAGGGCCACGATGGAAGTCGAGATGAAGATTCGCGGGTTGATGATGGATCCCGTGACCAACATGCCCATCGTGGTGCTGAAAGACCAGGGCAGCGAAACCGTGCTGCCCATCTGGGTCGGCGTCTATGAAGCCAACGCCATCGCGCTGGAGATCGAGAAGATCACCACTCCGCGTCCCATGACTCACGACCTGCTGAGGAACCTGCTGGTCGGGCTGGAAACCATGGTGCGCAAAGTGGTCGTCACCGAACTGAAGGACGATACTTTCTTCGCTGTAATCTGGCTGGAGCGCGAAGGACAGAGCATCAGCATCGACTCGCGGCCGTCGGACGCACTCGCGCTGGCCTTGCGCATGGATTGCCCCATCTTTGTCGAGGATGAAGTGCTGAAGAGCAGCAAGGTCGCCGGAAATGTCAGCGATAAGGTCTCCAGCGATGAACTGCGCAAGTGGCTGGAGAACCTGGGCGAAGACGACCTGGGCAGGTACAAGATGTGAGCAGCCGTTAGCACTTAGCATTTGGCACTTGGCCAAAGCCGGAGGTCCTGTCCGTCGTGCAGGCGTTCGTCTGATTTTTGCTAACTGCCAAGTGCTAAATGCCAAGTGCCGATTCTTCCGCCGAACAACTGCAACGCCTCTACCTTGACGGCTTCGAACTTCAGGCCTTCGAGCGCTATCCCCAGAGCGTTGGCGTGATTCGCGACGACTGCATTGCCTTGCTGCGATCTACTCCTGGCGGCCTGCAAATGATTGGAACGCCCGGCTGGCGCATGGGCGAAGTTATGGGCGTGCTCGTCGAGAAAGACGGCAGGGAAGTCTTCCAGGCGAAAACAGAGGTGGTGGAAGCGACGCCGGAGCGGCTGGAAGCGCTGCGCAAGTTCACGTTGGACTTGGGGCAGTTGCTGACGGCGACGGCGTAAACCGGCGATGCTTCGTTTGTCTCACGCCTGCAACTGTGACTTAGCTCCAGCTTCGATTGGTTCACACCGCTTCTCGGGAATGCTCTCCGAATTCTTGCGCCCGGAGTGTCTACGATAAAATGTGCGGTATCTCTGAGGGCTTGCCTGCGGTACTGTGAGTTGCGGGTCAACGTGCCAAACTAATGTCGACGAACCCGAATGTGCCCAAGTTGCGGATCCTCTCCTCCATGAGTCTGGAGCAGGCCATGGCTGAGGTGCGCCGATACCTCGAGGCCAGGAATAACCCCAGTTGCAACCCCGCATCCTGGACCACCCCGGGCAAAACCGGTTCAGGCGCTGTCTTGTCGTCGCAGTTCAACATGCAAAGCGCGAATATCGCCGGGTTGTCAGAGATCGCGGCACGGCAGGGGAAGGTTGAGCCGCACAGTGAGATGGGCGCGGCCGGCGTTTTCCTGAAACGCGCCGTGCGCAAAGCCATCGGCTGGCATTCGCGGCCCGTGCACGAGTTTGATCGCGCGACGGTCGCGGCGCTACAGCAAGTTCGCCAGGACATGCTTGGACTGCAACAGCAAATCGCCGCGCTCCGCCAGGAGATCGCCAACGGAACACCAGCACCAACACAACCGGCCGGCGAATCTGTTCACGCGCAGAACGCCTCGTCGGAGGAGGACGAACTTCTGCGGTTGATGATCGAGTTGTTTAAAAACCTGGTTGCGGTGCAGGCACTGCGTCAGGCATTGCGGGAGGAAAATCCGCAACTCCTGGAGCGAATCGAGGTGCTGCTCAACAAGCTTAATACAAGGATTCGAGGGCTTTGAGCTAATTTCCTTCGTCGCCTTCGTCACCAGTCTCGGCTGTAACCCAGGTCTTGTCCGGGCTATAGCCTTTTATCTGCTTGACGATTTCGGCAGTGTTCGGTCCCAGGTCTTTCTGGTACACGATTCCGTTTTGATCCACCAGGAAGGTCATCACTCCGGAATTACGATACTCCGCCGGGTAAGCCACAAATGCGAAACCGCCGGTCATCTTTCCGTCCACCAGGTAGCTCTTTGCTCCTCCAGGCGCGGTCGGTCCTTGCGCCGTCAGCAACTGGTAGTAATAGCCATAAAAAGGTTGTGGTGTATCGTGCCCGCCGTAGCCTTTGGCGGTAGCAAATGCTACCAGCGGACCAATGGGACTTTCGGCCGCGCCCTCTGCGGTTTTCCAATACAGGCCGTTCTCTTTTCCGGAGTCGCTGATGACCTGCTGCGCATATTGGTGCACCGTGTCTCCATCATGGGCCTGCTCGAAATATTCCTGCTGCGCCTGCACTAGGGCCTGACATACATGGATCGCCGCAAACTCATTCTTTCCGATGCGGCGGAAGAGTATCTCCTGTAGCCCGGCTTTGGTATCGAAGTACCATTGTCCGGCCGCGTCTTTCTTCAGTGGAATGGTAAATGGCCAGTTGTCCGCGCCGATGTAGAGCGTCTGATTGCCGTTGGTTTCCGCTGCCCAGCGATTCATCTCTTCGAATCGACGCACGAACGCTTCCGCATTGTTCTTATCTTGTACCTCATCGCCGGAAGCTATGACGCTGGAGGCCGATTGACCCAGAACTGCTAATATCGCCGGTTTGTCATCTGCCTTCACCGCTTCATGCAGCGCTTTCCCGGCTGCCTGCGGAGTAGCGAAGGTTTTCTCGCCGGGCTCCTGGGCAGAGATTGTCGCGCCACCGAGTACAAACAAATACATCAAAACGGTCGCGGCCATGAGCAACGTACGACATTTCATTACGATTCCTCCCAGCGTCTTTCCTCTGGTCATCATCTAACCCTCCAACTTCAGCCCAACGCCAATTCGATCGGGTCCGCAGAACTTACCGTCTGCGGCCGCCGCCGCGATTCCCGCCGCCGACACTGGATTGTCCGCGATTGCTGTTTGCCCGTGCATTTCCGCCCGAACTGTAGCCACTGAATGCGCCGCTCTTGGTTCCTGTTGATGGCGATTGGCCATACCCGCGGTAGGACGAGTTCGACGGCCGCGCAGCGTTGCTGTTCTGCGGCCGGTTGTTCTGGGGAGTGCCACGGTTTACATTGTTGTTCCGATTCCCGTTGTTGGCGTTGACGTTATTATTCCGGTTTCCGTTGTTTGTGCGGTTTCCGTTGTTGGCGTTGACGTTGTTCCGGTTGCCGCCATTGACGTTGACGGTGTTGCCGCTGATGTTGGTGTTCCGATTGCCCGCACGGTTGACATTCGCCGGGTAATTTGTGGGACGAGTCCAGTTTCCGTTGTTATAACGGTTGCCGTTGGCGTAAACATTGCTGCGCGAAACGTACACGTTGCGGTTATAAACCACCGTTCCGCCGCGCCAGCCGCAATTCCAATTGTTCCAACCCCATCCGCAGCAACCGCCGCTCATGGCCGCGCCCACGGCCATTCCCACGCCGAACGAAATCAATCCGGTGGCCACCACGGCTCCGGTGCTGTAGCCCGGAGGATAGTACGGTGTCCCGTAAACCACAGTTGGGTTGTAAGTCGGGACATAAACCACTTGCGGATTGGCCGGCTGGATGACGATGGTTTGCGGGTTCTCCTGTGTCACCGTCATTTGCGAAGTGGACTTCAGGTTGCCCGCGGCCTTAGCCTGCTGGCGCAGCCTCTGAACGGCGGCCATTACGTCAGCCTGCTGGTTATAAAACGCATCGCCCAGCGCCGATGTCCACGACAGATTGTTCGCCATGTTGTCGAGCACGGAAGGGAATTGCGTCAGGGCTTGCACGCTTGGGTCCCAGGATTGCTGATTCACCGCCTCCGCGAGGGCGCTGCCTTGCAGATTACTATGGTCCTTCAGCCACTGATCGGCTTCCACAACTTCGGTGGGATACGTGGATGCCGCCAGGACCTGCGCAACCAGGGCGTCGGGATACAGGGCGATAGGCGCAACCAGCGCGTCAATTTGGCTGGTGGGAAGATTTGCGGACGGGGCTTCCTGCAGCGGCAAGTACATGCCGGCCGCTGGCTCGGCATTGGCCCATGAGGTGGCAAGAACGAGTCCCCACATAAGGACGAGCGCCAGAAACTGCTTCAGGCGAACCATGGTCGGTTTGCTCCAATCTAATGGCCTCGGCCTCAGCCGAAGCCAAATTCAGACTGCATCCCATGTCTGCGGCTGGCCGACGTAACAGGTCGGCAGAACCACAAGAACGAGTGACAGCCCCCTGCAAGAGCGCGGTCAGAAAACAAACCGAGAGGGTAACGCAAACCCTACTCGGGTCGGCAATACGATTCTGGTCTGCGGCTAATCTCCTATTGTAGTGAGCCGACCGCGATTGTGGAAGTTCTTTACCGCCGGCCTTCCGGCGGTAGCCGGTGAAAGTGAAATTCACTTACAGCCAGTCCCGCAGGTATTTTTCGCGGCGCGCTGGTACTTGTATAATTGAAGACGCTGGTTGGTGCCTGAGGGCGCACAGCCAGTCCTTCGTTCTGTTCTGCTGTGGGGCTATAGCTCAGCTGGGAGAGCGCATCGTTCGCAACGATGAGGTCGTCGGTTCGATCCCGACTAGCTCCACCATATTTTCCGCAACTTGCGGGACCTCGCTCTCCCCTTCATAACCCGATTGTGGCCGATCTGTGGCATAACCCCTCGGGCCACGATTCTTGGCTGAGGAAAGCGCCTCTAAAGCCTTGCGCTTGGCGTCCATTCGGACCGTGCGAGTAGTGCCGCAGCATGTCATCGCTGACGTGCCCGGCGGTGGCCATGATCGTCGAGTCGCTGGCTTACCGCAACACCTCTGATGCCAGTGACTACCGAACCCCCGTCAGATGTTTTTCGTGCCGGGTTTCTTCGCTTGTGGAGGCTTGCGCCAATGCCGCTGTCAGCGCCACACCCTCAGCCAGTCGAGATTCCTCGGCAATTCTCCCGCTTATCAGCGGCCTCAGGACAAACACGGCGAGGATCGACGCAACACCGCACAGCACCGCCGAAATGTAGAACGGTACCGAGAAGGATCCACCGAAGTACGCCGCCAGCGCTGCCGCGCCAAATCCGGCAAAGACGGAAGCCAATCCCTTGGATGTATACAACATGCCATAGTCGGCGGAGGCGTTCTTCGCGCCGAAGACATCACCCACCGTCGCTGAGAACAGGGAATAGATCTCGCCCCAGAACAGGAAAATGAACGAGAACAGCGCCACGAACGCGAGCGGAGCCCCCGCTATTTTGGTCACCATGAAAACCAGAACGGCTTCGATGCCAAACGTCAGAAACATGGTATTTTCCCGTCCCAGGCGATCGGAGACTGTCCCCCATAAGATTCTGGAAAGAGCATTGCACGCTGACGTGAGGGTAGCGGTCAGCGGAACAATGGCGAGACCCCATACCTTGACGTCGCTCACTTTCAGGGATTTGGCAATCTGTGAGAGGTTCCCGGTAGCGATCAGGCCACCGGCGCAGGCAAAGAAGAACATCGCATAGAGTAGATAGAACTCGGGCCTGGCAAGGGTTTGAGTCCAGCTATAGTTCACCTTCGATTGCACAACAGCGTGTTTGGCATGGTGCCAATGGGCAGGAATCCAGCCGTCAGGTGGATGGCGCAGTATGGCCGCGGCAACGAATGCGACTATGCCTTGGCCGAGCCCCCAGACAGCCATTGCGTGGGCCCATCCTATGGCGTGGATGGTGCTGGCAATGGGCATGATACTGAGGGCGGCGCCGCCGCCGAATCCCGCGGCCGTCAGCCCCACGGCCAGTCCCCGCCTGTCCGGGAACCACTTCACCGCATTGGCAACGCAGGAAATGTAAATAATGCCCGCACCGGTTCCGGCAATGACACCGTAATAGATGTACAAATGCAGCGGTGATGTGGCGATGGTCCCACCCAGGACCCATCCCAGCGCGATAAGAACCGCGCCGAGCGTCATCAGCTTGCGGATACCGAACTTATCGACAAAGTACCCCGCCACCGGCATCGGCCATGTCTCAAACAGAATGAAAGCCGAGAACACCGCCGCTATTTTCGCGTAGGGCACTCCGGCGAAGGTTTGTTTCATGCCTGGGGTAAACAGCGTGAAGGCATATTGATAGTTAGAAATTACGATCATCGCGATGATGCCGCACACCAGCTGGATCCACCGATTTCCGGCGACGCTGCCGTACGCTTCCCTGGCGCTTTCTGGTTGTTCCGCAGCTACAATTCCGGGAGTCATACTTCTTCCCTCCTATTTCCCTGGTGAAGCAAGGCGGATTCTGTTGTCACTGAGGTAAAGTTGGTCCGCATTCGCCGGCTACCAGCAGGGGCTGATCGGGATAAGCACGGCGATTGCAATCTGGAACCGTCGAGGCGGGCGTTCAGGCTTATAGGGACATATTCCAGGAACAACGTCCAAACATGCGGCAGACTCGCGATGGCCAGCATCGCGAATCTGCGGCGGCACATCTGAACCCAAGAGTTGAGGCTCCTGGGTCCGCTACGAAGTAAGGAGGTCACATGCGTGGCCATATAGGCCGCCTCCTGGACGGTCGCCCCTCGTACTTCGCTACTTGTCTCGTGCCCTGCTCAACAGGGCTTTGCTTCGATCTGACCAGTGGAAGCGACGGGATTGAGCCCACGAAATCGCACGTGCAGTGGAAAGCTTTAGCCACGACATGCCGGGACTAAAGCCCGCTGCCTGATATTGCCCTCGTTGGCACGGCTTCGCAGGCTGCTGAAAAAGTCGGAACAGCAGATCCCTCGCCGACTAAAGTCGGCTCGGGATGACAAACCTAAGGGACTTGCAGCGGCGCAGCTAAAGCTGCGCCCCTTCAAAACGAGTCGAAGTCGACTTTTTCAGCAGCCTGTGAAGCCGCGTCCTGCCACGGCCAAAATGAAAACCCGCCCCTTGTTATGGGGCGGGTGCGGTTTTAACTTTCGATGTCCCTCTGGAGCGGGATAACTCCCGGCACCAGCCAGTTGTTCCACATCTCGTCGATCTTGCTCTGGAAGAATTCGATGTCTTCCTCGACGAAGTGCGCGAACCTTCCCTGCTTGAGCAAGTAATCGCGAACCGGAAGACGCTTGAACCTGCCATTGGCGATGTCCTTGGTCTTGCCGTACAGCTTCAGCTTGCCATTCTCGATCTCGTACAGGGGCCAAATGCCGGTGTTGACGGCCAGTTCGCCCAGTTCGACCGACAGTACGGGATCGAAGTCCCAGCCCTTCGGGCAGGGATTCAAGCAGTGAATGAACGTCGGGCCGCCGACCGATAGTGCCTTGCGAACAGCGTTCATCGCCTGCAGCGGGTAGGAGGTAGAGATGGTTCCTACATACTTGCAAGTGGGATGGCCAATCATCATCATCGGCGCCATGTTCTTCTTCCAGCGCTGATTCATGATGCGCTTCACTTTTCCTGGGGTGCTGAACGAGGTGTTGACGCCATACGGCGACGTCCCGGAAATCTGGATGTCGGTGTTGGCATACGACTCGTTGTCATACATCAGGATCAGGAGGTTGTAGTCGGGATGGGTAAGGGTAGCCGAGATGGCGCCCAGCCCCATGTCCGCACCGCCGCCATCACCGCAGAAGGCGATGACGTTGATGGGCTCATCCTTCATCGCGCCCTTGCGCATCTGGACGCGGAATGCCGCGGCCGCTCCCAGCGCGCTGGAGCCCGCACTGCCGAGCTGCGTGTGCATCCAGGGAACGCCCCACGGCGTCGAGTAGTAAGAGGTGTTAGCCACGTACATGCAGCCCGTGCTGCCCAGCACGATGGTCCTGGGTCCGGCAGCCTTCGCCATCAATTTCATGATTTGCGCAGACTCGCAGCCCTGGCAGGTGCGGTGGCCGGACGTGTAGTACTCCTCGTATGGAACCTTCTTGACTCCATGGAAGGCTTCCAGGTTTTGCGTTGGTTTTTCTTCTACAAGAGTGCTCATAATGGTTGTCCTTTCCGGCTCTGGATAACGCGTCGAAACGCGTTATCCCCGCAGCCCGATCCACTGTGTCAAGGGTTGCGCCTTACCTTTGGCGGCTTGGAACACGATCTCGGCCATCTGTTCCACGTCCGGCACCGTCACTTCACGTCCACCCAACCCGCAAATGAAGCCCAGCACGGGCGGCCGAGTAGCCGCGCTGGTGTACATGGCCGAGCGAAGCTCGGTGGCCACGACACCGCTAAGATCGGGAGAACCGAACGAGAAATCACGGTCGATGACGCCGATTGCCTTGAAGCGTTCCAGACACTTCGCGATTTCCGGGCCGGGGAACGGCCGGAACCAGCGCAGCCGCACGAACCCGACCTTCTGGCCTTGTTCGCGCATCTTCCGGATCGCAACCTTCACCGGCGTAGACATCGTGCCCATGCCTAGCAGCACGACTTCCGCATCTTCGGTCATATACTCTTCGAAGAACGGATTGCCGTACTTGCGTCCGAACGTCTTCTCGAAGTCGGCATAGACTTCGCGAATCACATCGCACGCGACTTCGGTGACGGCGTAGTTCTGCCGGCGAATCTCCATCACCCAGTCCTCGTTGGCCTGGGGCGCGACGGAGATGACGTTGTCGGGGTGCAGCAGCAGATTGCCGCGGTTGTAGGGAGGCAGGAACTGCTTGACCTGCTCCGCCGTCGGAATCTGTACCAGGGCTTGCGAGTGGGTAAGGAACGCGCCGTCGCAGCTGAGCGCCAGCGGAACGAACATGCGGCGGTCTTCCGCCACACGATAGCTAATGAGCGCGGTGTCCAGCGCTTCTTGCGCGCTGTCGACCCAGGTAAGCAGCCAGCCCAGATCGCGGACCGCCAACGCGTCATTGTGTTCCACGCCGAAGGCGCCGGGATCGTCAAGGGCGCGGTTGCCCACCATGCACACCATGGGGACACGCAGCGCCGGACTGACGGTCAGCGCTTCCATGGCATACATCCAGCCCACGCCGCTGGAGCCGCAAAACACGCGGGCTCCGCACACCGACGCGTGCTTGACGATTTCAAACTGTGAATGTTCTCCTTCCGCCACGATGTACTCGCAGTCCATCTCGCCGTCGGCTACCAACTGGCTGATGTACTGCATCACCGTGTCGTAAGGCCGGATCGGGTAAGCGGTGACTACGTCCACGTTGGCCAGTTTGCAGGCAATCGCAATGGCTTCGGCGCCGGTAATCAGGGCTTCCTGCTCCTGGATCTTTTTCTTTTCCTCGACAGGTACTGTTAAAGTCGCCATCTTTATATCTCCTTGTCTTGCAGGCTTGCCGCCGGCGATTAGCCTTTTGCAGCGATTTCCAGGGCCTTTGGTACCTCTTCCTGATACTGGCCGCGATAACGGAATCCATGGGCCCGCTTCGCGATCGGTTCGGCCTTCTCAATGGTGGTTCCCAGCCATTTCAAGTAGGCGTCCTGGTCCTTCTTGAACTCCGCCCACTGGCTGTTGTTGTCGTGGAATTCGGACTCGTTCACCATGGAGACGCAGTCCTTCACCGGGCAAACCTGTTCGCAAACGCCGCAGCCGCAGCACGACTCCAGATTGGCGTCGTAGGTCCCGTCCGGGGTGACGTCGAAAGACGCATCCGGGCAGTTCAGCCAGCACAGCGTGCACTTGGTGCAGGTCTTAAAGTTGACGACCGGCCGCATGGTGCGCGTGGAGTACTTCTTGAACAGCTCATTGCGCGCCGGCCTGAAGCCGCCGACTTTGCCGGTCACCGGGTCGGCATAGGGTCCGCCCTGTGGCTGTCCCGTGATCGATACGCCGCCCCGCATGTTCTGCCATTCTGGAAGTATGAAATTGAATAGCTGGTCGGGATTCCCCGTGCCCGCTTTTACCTCGACCGCAGTGAAGCGCTCGAAAGCGGCGCGAGCCGAAGTCACCTTGAGAGGGTTCTTCAGCTTGTCGTTGATAAATTGCTCGACCGACTTCAAGCTGATAAGCTCCGGCAGCACTTTGGCGATGACGCCGAGGATGCGGACGTCGGTGTGGTCGTCTTTGTAGACCCACATGCCGGAGAAGCTGGCAACGCCTTTCACGATTCCCAGCTTGTAAGGCTGCTCGCGGCGGTGAATGTTCTCCAGCAGGGCGGGCGCGTCCTCCAGAGAAACCACGATGAGAGTACGTCCCGGTTTGAGAGCATGGTGTACGGCCTGTAGGCCGTACCACGCCCACGACTCCGCGCCCTTGCAGAGCGTGTCGTCGAGGACCACGGTCAGGTCGACTTGTTTCGGCTCGTATTGCGCCATGCCGGCTTCGAGTGTCTGCTCGTCATTGGCGACGATGGCGAAACTCTTCGCTGGAATGCCATTACGTTCCGGAGCATCTCCATAACGGCCAAAGGAGATCCCCTGTTTGTCTTGGTTGTGAGCAGCCAAGACAATGCCGCGGGTTATGTTTTTTGCCAGGGTCTTCTGAAAGACCCCTCGGTAGATGACTTCGACCGCGAATAGCTGGCCCATCTTTGCAACCTCCGTTCGTTTACAACTTCTTATTCTTAAGTGCGATGTTTTCGATTTCCCGCAGATGCCGGCACATAGCAACCTCGGCGCCCGCAGTGTCGTGCCGCTTCAGGGCCGAAAGAATTCGGCGGTGACCGGCGAGTGACTTCTCTTGTCTTCCTTTTCCCTGAAACGAGTGTTCCCGGGTCTCGCGCAACAAATCCATCAACACGTCCACCACCTTCAAAATCGCGCGGTTGTTGGACGCCAGAGCAATGCTGTAGTGGAAGTCAGAGTCCTCCTCGGTTGCCAGCTCGCCCCGGCGCACCTTGGTCTCCTGACGAGCAAGAATGTCCTCCATTTCAGCGATCTCGTTCCGCGAGGCTCGGAGAGCGGCGCGCCGAGCCAAGGGTGGCTCGATCATCTTGCGTACGTCAATCAATTCCGCCACCAGCTTTCGTTTGTCCCGGAGCGCGTTAGCCAAAGGATTGGCTGCGTCTGCACCAGGACGGCAAACTACCGTGCCGACACCCTGGCGTGGATCGAGCAAACCTTTCAGTTCCAGGCTGCGGATGGCATCACGCACGGAGCCCCGACTGACTCCCAGCATCTCCACCAGCTGCCGTTCCGGTGGGAGCAAGTCGCCGGGTTTCAGCTCTTCCGTGATGTGGCGCTCCAGTTGTCTTGCGACTGCCTGGTAGACCTTGTTTCGGGGGATGGCTTCGAACCCGACTCTCGCTGGTGCGTGCGTGGCAGCCATGGCAGTGGTCTGATGACTAACCAATGTCTACCTTTGCGCCAAACTGCCACAAGGACGGAGGTCACGTTGCCATGTGACAAGATCGAAGGGAACGAAAAAAGGCGCGCCGTCGCCGAGGCGCCTGAAGATTAGTCGAACATGCATCCGTCAGCCAGGCTTTGGGTTCGGCCGCGGGATTAGTCCTGGGAATTCTGGCGAGCCGGGTACTGGCTTTCATTGTGTATCCGGGAACTCCCGTCGATCCACCGGTACTGGGAGGCGCTGTTCTGACCATGCTGCTGCTGGGTCTGCCGGCTGGAATTCTGTTCCTGCTTCATGAGAACATTCCATCTTGAGGTGCTTTATGGCTCTCAGCTTTGCCAGCGATATTCGCCCGCTGTTCCGCGACTCTCCCGATGTGGAGGCGATGAAGAACTTCGGTCTCGACTTGTCCTCTTACGATGATGTCAAGGCGCAGGCCGAAGCGATCTATTCCCGCCGGGAAGATGGCAGCATGCCTTGCGACGAAGCCTGGCCTAAGGAGCAAATTGCCAGGTTCAAGCGGTGGGTGGACGACGGCATGGCGCCATAAGGTACGGCGGATTCCTCATGTGGGGATCCCTGGCGGCGGCGTCAAGCGCAGTTCCAGCCAGTCAAACTGCAGTGATGCGCAGGGAGGAACCTCTACGCTGTATCCCAGACCTTACGGCATCAACAAAAGTTGATGCTGAACCGCCGCTGTACGTGCGAGTGACTGCCAGACGGCCGAGCGCGTATCCAGTGCGCTTGAGGAAACCGCAGCGGCCGCCTAACGGAAGCGTGGTCTTGGGATAACGAAGGGAATACTCGGAAACCGATCTATATTGTGCTCGACAAGTGGCTATTGGCGGCCGAAGGAGGCTAATGTCTATAGAATTGGAAATCCTGTATTAGCCGCACGAAGACCGGAGAGCTGGACGGGTGGCAAGGACTAGGTAAGAGGGCAAAGTGCTGGGGCGGCCCATGGCTCGGTATGCGGAGTTCGTGCCTTGCTGATCTCCCCTCGGTCAGAGAAGAATATCTTGTATCCGACGCTAGATTCCTCGAATCGAAGTGCTCTACATTGGCAATTTGGCGATAAGGAGCTACCTTATTTCTAAATCATGTGGCGCCGACCAAACGCTTTGCGCTATGCTATCTCATAGGTGGGCCCTCATCCCGTTACAACTTATACTTGACTGGGAAGACGTATACCTAACCGGCCAGTTACAATCGGACTCCTGGAGTTAATATCCAAAATAAAAGAGAAGGGGTAGGCATGGACATTACAAGCATAGTGGAACAACTTAGACAAGAGGTTAGCCGTATCGAAAATGCAATCGCAGCGCTTATGGGGTCGGGCTCCCAGGCAACACGGCGGGGCCGTCCCCCCAAGGGCAGTCAGGCCAAACCAGCCAGTAAACGCGGTCATATGAGCGCGGCAGCGCGTGCCAGAATTGGTGCTGCAAAGAAGGCTTGGTGGGCAAAGCAGAAAGGCAAGCCGGAGCCCAAAGCGGCGAAGCCTGTCTCGAAGAAATCGACCGCTCGAAAGCCGATGAGCGCAGCCATGAGGAAGAAATTGTCGGCGATGATGAAAGCGCGTTGGGCGCAGAGGAAGAAGGCGGCATAGCTGGACCTCAGCTTGGTCTGCATGCTGTCATGAGTCTGCAAATAGCCTTGGGGACAACGGCGAAGACAGCGTGCGATACAAGTCCAACTCAATGGTTAAGGGCAGCATTCGCTGCCCTTGCCATTTGTGGCTGAAGCCAGACGCGAAGTCGCAACACGAACAGTTTGCAAAGGTAGTTGAGAGGTACTCTACTCGCTTGCCGCTACGGTTAACCACACAGTTATCGGCATCAGGGCCGCTGTACATTCTAATACCGCCAGCTTTCTATATTCATTTCGGCGCCTTCGGGTCTGAGAGTTGACAACGGGAGCCGTTAGCCTTGCGGCCGCCGTCTAACGGTTGAAGGGATTTTCCTGGATCCAATGGAAGCCTCTGTTGACCAGGAGGAACTTCTCGCGGTCAAGTAGTTGGAGCTGCATGTGAAGCTTATGGCCGTCCATGTCGCCATCGAGGATTAATTGATCTGGGGTTGGGCGTTGGAAGGTGAAGCCTGCTTTCCAGTTTTTGTCGTCGTCCTTGGTGAGCGCTAGGGTTTTGTCGCTGACCTTGATAGTGACTCCGTAACCGGCCAGGGAGTCGTCCATCCGCTGGAAAGCCATCCGGCTGGGAATGTCAAAAATGACGCGCCGCCAGCGTCCGTAGTCGGTGATGAGCGGCGATCGAGTCTGTCCGTCGATCGTGAGTTGGTCCACGTTCCAGATTCCATAAAGTGCTGACTTCGGGCTGCCACCTCCGTAGAGGTGCCAGCCGGCCCAACTGCCGTAGCCATTCATCCCCATCAACCAGACACCAATCATGACCTGCGCGACCAGTGCGATGCGGTTAGCGCGCGGCGTGGCGAAAAGCGGAGGTTGCGTGGAAGGCCCGGCAGTGCGATTCAGGAAAAACAAGTTGGCAAGACGCTGAAGGTCCGGGGCGAGCAGGAAGAGAGACAAGAGTATGAGGTGGAACGAGACCAGCTTCACCGGCACGTCATAGGTCATATTCAGCATGAACACCTGGGTCATGTCTGCCAGGCAAACCAGCGCGCCTAACGCAGTGGTGCGGGGAACGATGAGCAGAATTCCGCCCAGCATCTCCGCGCATCCAGCAAAGACCTCATACGCTGGAGAAGCGCCGATGGAAGACCACAGAACGCCCATTGGGGAGAAGTTCCCAAAAGGCTCGAGCAGCCTGGTGAGATAGGGGTAAGGCATTTGCAGGGGAACGGCCTTAGCCCAGCCGTAGCCAAACATCTGTCCTGCCAGACAAATCCGAAGGCAGAGCCGAAACCATTTGTATAAAGTGACGTAATTTTCGCGCTTGTGATCGAGAATCGACCAGACAACCGTCGCCACGCCGGCAATCACAATCATGCAAAACAGCAATACCCAGTCGAAGGTCCCGTCGACGCTACCGGCTCCCGCGTAAATCACCGGTCTGGTAATGCGGAAGATATGTCTCGCTGTCCAGATAACGACCTGGCGCGTCGGCGCCAGCGAGGATGGATCCGGAATGTCGACATTGGGGAGGGGAACCAGGCCGGTGGAAATTTGCGTGAGAAGGCAATACAGCCCGAAGTATACGAAGCAGAATCGAAAGGCGACGCGCGTGGCGAACCTCCACTGCGGAATCTGCGGATCGCGCTGGACTGGTTCGGCCTGGAGTTGAGTGCCCTGAGTGCCCACTTAAGCCTCCATGGGAAAACTGCAAGGGAAGGATGTGAATTATAACGCGAGAGGAATCGCCAGCTTGCCCTGGCACAACTGATCACGACAAGCCTTGTAAGAGCACGCCTGCCGCTTTGAGCCGCTGATTGACTTCGCGTGCGATGGCCACACTGCCCGGTGTGTCGGAGTGAATGCAAATGGTGTTCGCTTCAATCGCTAATTCGGAGCCGTCGCTGGCGATAACCCTGTGCCGAACCGCGATATCGACAGCCTGCTGCGCGGCGCGCTCAGGTTTATCAAGCAGCGCCCCGGAGAGAGTACGTTTACGCAGCGTGCCGTCCGGCTCGTAGGCGCGGTCAGCAAAAGCTTCGGCAGCAAACCGCAATCCCATCGAATGCCAGACTTGCAGAACAGGGGAGCCGGCCTGGCCGACCATGACGAGCTCTGGATCGATCGCCTTCACGGCGCGTCCTATTGCAAGCGCAACCTCGCGCTTGGTGTTGGCCGCGTGATAGAGCGCGCCGTGCGGCTTCACGTGCACCAGCCGCATGTCCAGGGACTCCGCAATCTTCGCCAACGCCGCGATCTGCTGGATTACGGAAGCCTGAATCTCCATGGGAGAAAGTGGCGATTCGACACGTCCAAAATTCGCCCGATCAGGATAGCCGGGATGTGCCCCAACTGCCACGTTCAACTTGCGCGCTGCGGCCAACGTCTGCCGCATGGTTTGCTCATTGCCCGCGTGTCCGCCGCACGCGATGTTGGCGGAGGTAATGTAGCGCATCAGCTCGAAGTCAGTTCCACTGGCGAGCGCTTCGTCGAACTCGCCCAGGTCGGCGTTGATGTCGATAGAAATGTTCGTCATCTTGAATTGCCTGTCTTATGCCCGGGCCTCAAGCTTCAGGCTGCATTTCCCGATTACAAAGCAAAGATTTCTCTCAGCCAGCGTTCCTGCTCGCCCAGCGCTTGGGCCGCTTCGGCAATGGAAACTTCCACGAGTCCCACCTCGTCGGGCGGCCGCAACTGGCCCACGCGATGGACATCGGCGGCGATCACATTCGCGATCTTTGGATATCCCCCGGTAGTCTGCTGATCGACAAACAAAATAATCGGCTGGCCATCCTGCGGCACTTGAATGGCCCCGAGCGGAATGCCGTCTGTAAGTAACTCGGAGTGTTCTCGCGGGCGCACCACCTCTCCCTTCAGCCGCAGGCCGGTGCGGTCCGACTGTTCACTGACGATGTATGCGGTGGAGAACAATTTCTCGAATGCCTCGGGGGCGAACCAGTCCTGCTGTGGACCTTTGGTCACACGCAACAGTCGCGCAGCGCACAATCGGTCAAGTGAATCCGTAGGCAACGAGCGGATGCGTAACGCGCCGTGTTGCCGAACCTGCAATACGTCGCCGCTCTGCAATCTGCGCCCTTTGAACCCTCCAAAGTGACCAGGGACGAAGGTTGACGCGCTGCCCATGACCAGCGGAATGTGGAATCCACCCTGAACGGCGAGGTAGCATCGCGCACCGCTGGTCATGCTCCCACATTGTAGGACTGCCCCCGCGGGGAGATCGAACGCTGTGTTGGCCGGCACACTCGCCGAACCGAGTTTGCATTCACAAGTGGCGCCGGTGAGCGCGACGATGGCGCTCTCCTCGAATTCCAGGGTTGCGCCGAGCAGCGTCATCTCCAACGCCGGAACGCTCTCATCGTTGCCCACCAGGAGATTGGCAATACGGAATGACAACGGATCGGCGGCTCCGGCAGGAGAGATGCCGAGGTGGGCGTAGCCGTAACGTCCCAGGTCCTGGACGGTGGTGAAGAACCCCGGCTTGGCAACCCGAATCGTCATCTGAGCGGAGCCTCCGCAGCTCGTTGCATGTCTTCGAAGGTCGCGCGATCAATGGGAGAGAATTTCATTCTGTCGCCCGGCTGCAGGCGGGTTGGCGGGGTTGCTTCAGGATCGAACATACGCACAGGGGTTCGTCCGATCAGCCTCCATCCTCCGGGAGAGTCAACCGGATAGATTCCCGTCTGACTGCCGGCAATCCCGACACTTCCGCCGGCAATGGAGGGCCGGGGAGTCGCAAGCCGGGGCGCGTGCAGGACCTCCGGCAACCCACCCAGGTACACGAATCCCGGAGAGAATCCGAGGAAATATACGAGATACGTTGGGGAAGAATGTTGTCGGACAACCTCGTCCAGTGAGAGCCCGGCGTGCTGGGCGACATCCAACAGGTCCGAACCAAACTCGATGTCATAACACACCGGAATGGTGACCACGTTGGCGCGCGTGTCGACCACGGAGTCGCTTGCAACTGCCAGTTGTTGAACAATCGAGCTTAGTTCGTCGTGGGTCAACCGCAGCGGATCGAAATCGATGAGCAACGACGCGTATCCCGGATGCAGGTTGCGGATGCGGGGATCCTGCCAGGACTGGAATGCATGAAACAGCGACATCACGCGCTGGTGAAGTGCGGGCGAGATCGCATTTCCGAAGACAACCAACAAAGACGAGTCGCTCGCCGGAACGATCTTCACAAGGTTTCCCACCCCTCGAGAGATTTGCATGTTCCTTCCGCAAAACATATTCTAGGCGCTTCGCATGGAGGGAGCTTTAGCATGACGCTGTTTCGACGTGCGCCCGTTTGCGCTTCGCTGATATTCGGATCAGCGCTGTTCCTCCTGGTAGCGCCGGCAATGGCGCAGGCGCCGCAGTCCTCGCCCTCTTCAGTTGGGCAGTATCCTGGCCTGCCGAGCGAAACCCCGTCCACGTTCACGCCGGTCACCAGCAGCTTTGACTACGAGAAGCGTGAGGTGATGATCCCCATGCGTGACGGTGTGAAACTTCATGCAGTCATCGTCATCCCCAAGGGCGCGAAGAACGCTCCCATCCTGTTGATGCGCACACCTTACAACGCGGAGGAACAGGTCAGCCACAACCCAAGCTCGCACCTCGCGCGGATCTCTGGCAATTCGGCGGACGTGATCGTGGAAGGCGGCTACATACGCGTAATCGAAGACGTGCGCGGCAAGTATGGCTCCCAGGGCGATTACGTGATGAACCGTCCGTTGCGCGGCCCGCTGAATTCTACGCCGGTCGACCACGCGACCGACACCTACGACACCATCGACTGGCTGGTGAAGAATGTCCCGGAGAGCAACCGCAAGGTCGGCGTGCTGGGTATCTCATACGGCGGCTTCACCACGCTGATGGCGATGTTTCATCCCCACCCTGCGCTCAAGGTAGTTGTGCCGATGAATCCCATGGTCGACGGCTGGATGGGAGATGACTGGTTCCACTACGGCGCGTTTCGGGAGCAGATGTTGAGCTACATCTATGAGCAGGAAGCCTCGCGCTCCAACAAGTTCAAGTGGTGGACCAGCTATGCCGACGATTACGATGCCTTTCTGGCGGCCGGTTCGGCGGGTGAGATGGGCCGCAGTCATGATTTGGAGCAGACCGGCTTCTGGCGCAAAATCCTCGAGCATCCCAGCTACGACGAATTCTGGCAGGCGCAAGCCGTCGACCGTCTGCTGGCGGCAGAACCGCTACAGGTTCCAGTGATGCTGGTGGACAGCCTGTGGGACCAGGAAGACATCTACGGCGCGCTGGCCGTCTACCGGGCCATCAAGCCTAAGGATACGCAGAATGACAAAGTCTTCCTCGTGCTCGGTCCCTGGCACCATGGACAGGAGTTCGGGGATGGCAGCAGCCTGGGCGCAATTAACTTCGACAGCAACACTGCTCTGGAATTTCGGCGACAGATTCTGGCGCCGTTCCTGGCGCATTATCTTAAGGATGACGCTCCGAAGCCGGACATCGCTCCGGTGATGGCGTACGAGACCGGGACGAACAAGTGGCTGCGACTGCCGGCATGGCCTGCCGGATGTCCGAGCGGCTGCTCCATCACTCCCACACCGCTTTACCTTGAGCCCGGATTGAAGCTCGGGTTCACCGCGCCATCAGCAGGGAACGCGGCATACGAAGAATATGTCTCCGATCCCGCGAAGCCCGTGCCTTATCGCACGCGTCCCGTGCAGCCGTTTGGATACGGCCAGGGTTCGACATGGTCGATTTGGCTGGTAGATGACCAGCGCGAGCCGGCCGCAAGACAGGACGTGCTGTCGTTCGTGTCGGACAGGTTAACGGCTGCGGTGAAGATTGCGGGCCAGCCCATGGCCCATCTTGTAGCCTCAACCAGCGGGACGGACTCAGATTGGGTGGTTAAGCTGATCGATGTTTACCCCGATGAAGTCGCGGGCGACCCGAAGATGGGTGGATATCAATTGATGATCTCGGCTGACATCTTTCGCGGCCGCTATCGCGAGAGCTTCGCTACTGCGAAGGCGATCACGCCTGACACGCCGTTGCTTTATCAGTTCGCGCTGCCCACGGCGGACCATGTCTTCCTGCCCGGGCACAGAATAATGCTGCAGATCCAGTCGAGCTGGTTCCCGCTTTATGATCGCAATCCGCAGACCTTCGTCCCCAGCATCTTCTGGGCGAAACCGGCGGACTACAAGCCAGCGGTGCAACGGATCTTCCACGCGCCGGGACGGGAGAGTTTTGTCGAGCTGCCGCTGGTAACAACGGGGCAGTAGGCTGGTTGCGGGAGAAAAATCCGGCACTGCTCACCAGGCAGCGATGTGAATTTGCTCTCGAACATCTCTGTGTACATGATCAGCTACTTGGCGTCTTGCGATTGGCGGACGATAATCAGTTATCGGGTGACGATAGATGATCTGACCGTGAAAACTGTTTCGAGGAATCTATCGTGCATCAGGCGAAAGCAGTTGAAGCGATGTTACCGGCAGAGAAGTGCTCAGCATCGACGCGAACGCCGGTGTGTTAAATTTGAATCTGTTGGCAGAGAATTGACTCTAACAAGTAGATAACTATGGCAGGAAGCTCTCGTACAACCTTTACTAAGCGACAGAAAGAACGGGCGCGCCAGGAAAAGCGGGCTGAAAAAGCGCAGCGTAAAGCACAGCGCAAACTGCCAGGCGATCCCGAGGCCGCCCCTGTCGAAACCCAGTCCGTGGCTGATTTGATCGTCACACACGATGAAGACGGCCAGCCGCAGGGCTTCGATTTCCACGATTTCGGGAAGTAACGCAGTATCCAAGTTGGTGCGCCTGCAACATTTTCGGGCGCACTGTGATAGAGTACCAAGTAGACGCTTATTGGCTACGGCCGCTTGCAAGCGACATCCGATCCGCAGTGCGATCCGATTTCCCGCCTTTCCTGCTTCCGTTTCAGTTTCAGCGCCGAATAAAATTAGAGTGGCTTCAGTTGTATCTTCGCGACTCGCCCGCCACGGAGCGCCCCACCAGTGCAAACAGCACTCTTCGGGACACCGATAACGGCGGACTTCCTCGCGAGACGCCTCTCCAAGAAAGAAAAAATCGTTTGACACAATTTAAAGACATGCCCCTGTCTGCTGGGCTCCAGCAGAAGTTGGCACATTCGCATTTCACTACCCCGACGCCGGTCCAGGCGTCCGCTATACCCCCCGCGCTGGAAGGTAAAGACGTACTGGCCACGGCGCAAACCGGCACCGGCAAGACGCTGGCTTTTCTGATTCCGATCATCGAACGCCTGGCAGCCCAGCCTCTAGCGCGGCAGGTATCGGCCTTGATCCTGGTGCCTACGCGCGAGCTGGCCATGCAGGTCCATGAGCAGTACGAAAAACTGCGCGAGCGCAAATCCGTTCCCGCGGCGCTGGTTATTGGCGGCATGAGCGAGCAGCGGCAGATCCAGGCAATCCGCAAGGGTGCCGACGTGGTTGTCGCCACGCCCGGACGTTTGGAAGATTACCTTCGCCGCAAGCTGGTGAATCTGGAACACGTGAAGATACTGGTCCTCGATGAATCCGACCGCATGCTTGACATGGGCTTTCTGCCGGCTATCCGGCGCATTGCCGCGGCGTTGCCCCGCCAGCGCCAGACGCTGTGCTTCTCGGCCACGTTGGAGGCTTCAGTGGCCCACCTGGTAAACGACTATATGAACAAGCCGCTGCGAGTGGCGCTGGGTTCCATCTCCAAGCCGGCCGACACGGTCGAACTACAGGCCTTCGAAGTGCCGCAGGTGGACAAGTCTGAGCTTCTGCGTCAGCTTCTCTATGCCGAGAAGGGACAGACGCTGATCTTCGCGCGCACCAAGCACGGAACCGAGCGCCTGGCCAAGAACCTGGTGCGGGACGGTTTCGCGGCGGCGATGATCCACGGCGACCGCAGCCAATCACAGCGGACCGGTGCGCTTAGCGGATTCGAAGAAGGCAAGTTCCAGGTGCTCGTCGCCACCGATGTGGCCTCCCGCGGGATCCACGTCAACAATGTTGCGCACGTCATTAATTACGATTTGCCGCAAATTCCCGAAGACTTCATACACCGCGTTGGGCGTACTGGCCGCATGGGCTTGGCAGGACGCGCATCGACGCTGGTATCGGGCGCGGAGATTGGGGAATTGCGTTCGATTGAACGCGCCCTCAAGCTGAAGATCGTGCGCAAGCAGTTCAGCTCCAGCGGACGAATTTCGGGACCCGCGATACAGAACACGCTGCAAACGCGCACACTCTCCCGCATGAAGGGCGAAGTTTTCTCCTAACAGGCCAAGTTCAATAGCGCGTATAATGGAGTCATCTCGCCATTTCCGAGACGGCTCCATTTGCCCTTCTTGCCAACCGCAAGAGGCACAAGCTTCAGCCCAACTCACCTGCGCTCTCCTTTGATAGTGCACCGAGAGTCTCTCTTCAGAACGGCCGCCCGTTCCGCAAGCGGCTCGTCACGCGAGGACACCTCAGATGAACGTGGGCCATCCGCCGTCGGCAACGAAAACATTCAACAGGATAACCATTCTTTTGGTGGACACAAACTCCGAAAGGCGTGCGCTGCGCAGGAAGATACTTGCGTTGCATGGAATGGAAGTCATCGGCGCATGCGACCTGCTGGAGGCCAGTTCCATCTGGCACCGCGACCGCTACCACATGGTGCTGATGGACATTCGCGCGGACCACCACGGCTGCCTGTCGTGGCGCGATGAAATCAAGAAGGAAAGTCCTGAACAGATGGTGGCGTTCCTGGTAGGCGGCCCAAGATATGTCGATGTCGACCCTTCGGCGAACTCCTATGTCGCCGAAGAACACGGTTTGCAGTGGGGCGATTCCATGCGCAGCGCAATCCGCAAGAGTTGCGACCTGCTACCCCAACGAAACGGTTTCGTAGAAGCCGGCTGGCGCATCGCAGCCGCGAGGAAGATAAACCGGGCGCCGGCGAACAATTCGGAGCGCCCGTCCCCGGCGGACATCGGAATTGAAGTCGCTCTCGTTGCGGAGTCCGCTGATCGCCAGCCGCTGGCGGCACTCGCCGGATGAGCGGCGATCATGGCCGTTGAAATCCCCGAGAACATCCGCGACCACTCAGCCGGTCGGAAGAAGAATGGAGAAAGCATGAAAGACGAGACAGCAGCCAAGGTCTGTAACCCGGTTCCACTGGACAGTATTCTTACCAGCGCAGTGGTCCTCAACTGGGATGCGCTGGCGCCGGGATCGACTACCGGCAGGGTCAAGGTTGAATATCACATTGGAATGGACCGCTCCGTGGAGTCTCTGAAGCTATGGGCGAGCGCTCGCGAATACTGGAGCCTGATCTGCGACTACTCGACCCATCTCGGCTGGTCGGATGGACCACGCTTCTCCAACGGCTATCACTCACATCGTTTGGGCAGGCTGTTGCAGTCGATCATGCTGAATCAAAACCTATTCCGTCATGATGGCAGCTCCAACACCAACGGCACGCTTGAGATCAAAACTCCCTCGGTGGAGGAGACCACATCTGCGACACTGCTTCTTAGCCAGGCCTTCCCGCCTCCGGTGCCACGGACGACTGCTGCCACGCGAAATGCGGCCGCTGTAGAAGTGACAACGGAGCAAGCTCCGGCGGTTTGAAGTTTCTCTGGAATTTGTTCGCGGCAGATAAGTTTTACACATGCTGAAAACGCACAAACGCGCGATGTCCGATATCAAGTCCGCTCAGCAACGAGTGGCAAAAGCGACCGAAGAGCGCGATAAGATGAAGGCGAAGTTGCAGAAGGCCCAGGCGCGGCTGGCAGTGGAAAAGGAACGCCTCAGGAGAAGCCAGGAGCAGCTCGAAAGCTAAAGTCCTTACGGTTCCCCGCGAAGCACGCCGCCGATAGCGACCACCGATATTACTGCAACCGCAGCCAGCCGGCTTCTGCTAGCATTTCTGCGTTATGGCAACGCTCAAGATTGTTTCAGCTTTACTCTT